>Ga0209183_1000001_pt1 | contig 233776 bp, 263 predicted proteins | sample LHCtaG_2_FD_184120 | JGI IMG/M metagenome (GOLD analysis project Ga0209183, IMG submission 184120) | Hot spring microbial communities from Little Hot Creek, USA to study Microbial Dark Matter (Phase II) - LHC4sed_replicate (SPAdes)... | ecosystem: Environmental > Aquatic > Thermal springs >... | reverse complement strand
CATCATGTGGATGCTTTGAATGCGTAACATTCTACGTACCAGAAGTCGATGGACTAGGAATAGTTCAAAGAGGGTATGCTGGTGTAACCCCCGTTGGACTTAAATTTGGAGATATAGCTGATTCAGCTGGTGGAGGAAAACAGATACCAGGATTCTATGGACTTGGAGTATTATACATGAGATCAAAGAAGTTCCTACAAGCTGATGGTGGATGGAATAGGATTGTATGGATGTCATCAGAATTAAAGGAGAGATTATTAGATGTAATTCCACAAGAATTGCGTGACAAAATAGCAACTGAAAAGGAGGCAAAGACAATTGAGGATTTGAAGAAGTTCCTAATCGAAAGGAAACATCCACTTGCAATCAAGATAACTGAAAAGCCGGCTGTGGAGAAGGTTGTTGAGAAACCAGTAACTGTTACACCCAAAGAAGAAGAGAAGGTTGAAGAAGTAATATCAATACCTGAAATACCAATCAGTATGGGTGGTATAAGCTTCATACTAAAGAATGTTAAAATTAGAGCTGAAAAGATCGTGATAAAGAGAACCGAAGAAAGGAAGTGATCACCGTGAATGATAAGGAGAAGAAGATTATGGAGGAATTGGGAAGCAAAGTTATAAGCCAATTACTATCAAACATAATGGAAGCTATAAATAAAGGTATAGTTGAATTACATGACGTTGAAATTGAAGCGGAAGAATTACACGTAACCCTTCAACCAATGGTTAGGAGAGCTCTAAAACCAGCAGTAGAAGTTGTTAAAAAGAAGGTTGTTGAAATTTCGAAATTAACCTTCGAAGAACCCAAAATATCATTTCCGGGAAGAGTTATAGAAGTGAAGATGGGGGCGACTAAAGGTGAGGGTGGATCAAGAGATAGGGTAATAGTGTTGGGGGGACACACGCTACCACCATACTACTATCTAACTGGAATAGCCCAAACAAACCCACCACGTTTTGGTGGAGACGTATTCGATATGAGGATATCATTACCAAGAGCTGTTAGACAAATTTTCGGCGACGCCCTAGACAATCCAATTGAATGGGCTAGGATGTGGGTTGAAAAATTCGGAGCTGAAGCCATAAACATACATCTAATCAGCACAGACCCAACAATAAAGGATACAAGTCCACAAGAATCAGCCAAACTAGTTGAAGAGATAATACAGCAAGTGAAAGTGCCAATAGTGGTTGGCGGAAGCGGGAACCCCATAAAGGATGTTGAAGTATTTAAGAAGATTTCAGATGTAACTGAGGGAGAAAGGGTAGTATTGAATAGTTTAAATTTGGACATGAAACTTGAAGACATATGTAAACATATATCGAATAAGGATACTGTGGTAATAGACTTCTCACCAATGGATCTAGATAAAGCTAGGGAAATAAATAGGAAGGTTTACGATTGGATCCAAAAGGATAGGATAATACTGGATTTGAACATTGGGGGTATAGGTTACGGAACTGAATATGGATTCACAGCTATGGAGAGAGCAAGACTGGCAGCTTTAATTGGAGATGTAGAGCTTCAACATCCATTCAATGTTGGAGCTTCAAATGCTTGGGGTGCTAGGGAGGCATGGATGACAATGGATCCATACTGGGGTCCAAGGGAGATTAGGGGGCCATTATGGGAGACCCTAACATGCATAATATGCCTCCTAGCCGGAGCAGACTACTTCATGTTATTACATCCAACAACGATGAAAATCCTAATGGAGCTGAGGGAAAGTATGTTCTCCCAACCTAAACCACCACTGGAAGAATCCATGAACTGGATCTCATCAAAATTACCGGTGATATGATATGCCGTGGAAAGCACCAAACCCAATAGAGATATATAAGATGCTTCCAAAAACCAATTGTGGGAAGTGTGGAGAAGCAAATTGCATGGCATTCGCAGTTAAACTGATAAATTTTGAAGCAGAACTCGATCAATGTACACCACTATTCGAAGAAGGGTATAGGGAAAGTTACCAAAAGATAAAAGCCTTAGTTGCACCACCAGTAAGGGAAATTGCATTGAAATCCCCTCAACGGGCAGTAAAGATAGGTGGAGAATACGTGCTATGTAGACATGAACTCAAATACATGAATCCAACAGCTATAGCTATAGATGTCGATGACACCATGGACAAGGATACTCTCATAAAACGCTTAAAAGCCATTGAGAACTTCTCATACGAGTATGTAGGTCGTAAATTGAAATTGGATTTAGTGGCTTTAAGATCAACATCAAACGATCCAAAACAATACATGAAAGCTACCCAAACAGTAATTGAAAACTGCACTCTACCATTAATTCTATGCTCACAAGATCCAAGGATAATAGAGGCAGGACTCTCAGTATTAAATGGAAAACATAAACCACTAATCTATGCAGCAACGAAGGATAATTGGAGGGAAATGGCCGATCTCGCCAAAACATATAATTCAGCATTGACAATAGCAAGCCCAGGAGACTTAGACACACTAATATCCCTCACAAAGACATTAACAGAAGATGTTGGCATAGAAGATGTGGCTTTAGATCCAGGATGCTTCACTGGAATAGGTGGATTATCATATACCATAAAGGCGTACACGCAACTAAGATATAAGGCAGTGAACGAAGGTTACAAGTATGCATCATACCCATTAATTGGTACACCAATATCCGTATGGACAAAACCATACGAAGATCCAGTTCAAAAAATGATGTGGGAAACAATTCTATCAACAATAATGATGACTAGATATGCAGACGCCCTAATAATGCATTCCCTTGAAGGATGGTCTCTACTACCACTAGTCATGTGGAGATTCAATCTATACACAGATCCAAGGAAACCAGTAGCCGTTGAGACAGGTCTTAGAGTCATTGGGAATCCAGATGAAAATTCACCAGTATTCGTAACAAGCAATTACGCTTTAACCTACAGCATAGTTTCAAACGACATACAGAAGGGAGGTTTAAATGCATGGTTAATAGTTATAGACACCGAAGGACTAGCAGTAGACGTCTCAGTGGCTGCTAAGAAATTCGTTGGAGATAAAGTTATGGAGGTAATCAAAGAAAGTGGTCTTGAAGAGAAGGTTAAAAACAAAATACTCATAATACCAGGTAAAGCCGCCAGAGTCTCAGGAGATATAGAAGAAGTAACTAAATGGAAAGTTGTGGTTGGACCGATGGATTCAAGCGAAATACCATCCTTCATAAAGAAGATATGGACTCCAGAGAAGATTAAGGAAATACTAGAAGAAGGATGATAAGTAATGGATTATGAAAGAGGGGGCTACGCCAGAATATCAATTCCACAATACAACATAGAATTCAACGCGAAGAAGGGTTCAACAATACTTGAAGCATTAAGAAACGAAGGAATAGGGATTAGAAGTGTATGTGGTGGTAAGGGATTCTGTGGTAAATGTAAAGTTATAGTGACGAAGGGTAGAGTTGAACATAGAGTTAGGGATAAAGAAGCAATATCAGTAGAAGAGCTATCCAAGGGATACATACTTGCATGTCAAGCAAAGATCATAGAAGATATTGAGATAATAATCCCCCCAGAAAGCATAATGGGTAAAGCGAAACTCCTATCAGATTTTATAAGCGGAAGCGTTGAAGTAAAACCATACACGCAAAGAATAATCATAGACAAGGGGAAGATACACGAATTAAAAAGTATACTAAGCGAATACAAAGCAACATGGAGTGAGGGATGGAATTACGAGGAATTAATGGATAAAGCACTGGAAGACGGTATAACTCTAATCGTAAACTCATACCTTAAAGAGATAATTAAAATTGATGTTAAAAGGAAGATTGAGAAATTTTATGGGTTAGCTGTAGACGTTGGAACCACAAAGGTAGTTGCATCCATAATCGATATGATCAATGGAAGCATACTAGCAACTGAATCAGAATTCAACAAACAATTGGTCTATGGAGAAGATTTAATGTCAAGAATATCATATGCAATGGAAATGAAGGATGGTTTAAAAGAGCTTCAAAGAGCAGTTGTGAACACGATAAATGAACTAATAAAGAGATTATGTGGGAAACTAGGGATAAATGCTAGTGAAATATGTGAGGTAGCTATTGCTGGAAACACCGTAATGACATATACAACTATAGGGTTGGATCCAAGTCCACTGGTAAAATCATTTAAAGAGAGAGTTAACATTCCAAGAAATCCATACACATTACATGCGAAAAATTTAGGGTTAGAATTGGATGACAATACGCCAATATACGTGCTTCCATGTGCAGGTAGATTCTTCGGTGGAGACGTTATAGGAGACATAATAACTTCAAGATTAAGCTTCCAAGAACAACCATCAATACTCATAGACGTAGGGACAAACACAGAGGTTGTTATTGGATGTAGAGATTGGATTCTGGGGACAACGGCTCCAGCCGGACCAGCCTTCGAGGGGTGGGGGCTTAAATGTGGCGTTAGGGCCATTGAAGGAGCCATTGAAAGTGTTAAAATAGACCCGGAAACACTAAAAGCACATTACAACACGATAGGTGGAGCAAAGCCTATTGGAATATGTGGTTCGGGATACATAGACCTACTAGCAGAACTCTTCATAAATGGAATAATAGACACACTAGGCAAATTTAGAAGAGATATAGATTCACAGTACATTAGGTTGGGGACTGATGGATACGAGTATGTGGTTGCATCGAAAAGTGAAACTTCAACTAGAAGGGATATCATAATAACGGAAAAGGACATATACAATCTAATTGATGCGAAATCCTCAGTATGCGCTGCAATATCAATTCTATTGAAGAAGATGCTAATGAACGTAAACGATGTTAGAAGAGTGTACATATGTGGAGCTTTTGGAAAATACCTAAACGTGAACAACGCCATAGCGATAGGAATGATACCAGAATTCACGAATGCCGAGATAATTTACATTGGAAACGGATCTCTCGGAGGATCATATCTATCATTGATATCAAAGGATTATAGGGGGGAGGCTGAAAGGATTTCAAAGATAGCGGCAATCATAGAATTACTATTAGACCCAGACTTCATGGATGAGTATCAAGCTGGATTCGTACTTCCAGGTAAGAGGGAGCTATTCCCAACATGGTGGGAAGCCAGCAGGAAAATACGCCGCAAATAAGTTAAAGAATTTGGAAGCATACACTATTATGGTGTTGAAGCATGATAAGACCATTCATAGCCTCAATATCAGGTAAGGGGGGTAGTGGAAAGACAACCCTAACAGCACTACTACTCAAAGTGCTACTTGAAAGCGGTAGCAATGATGATATAATAGTAGTAGACGCCGATCCGGCAATGAATCTACATGAGCTAATAGGTGTAAATGTTGAAAAGAGCGTTGCAGAGATAGTTGAAGATTTTAGGCGTAAAGTGGATGATGTGGAGGTAGCCGTGGGATTCTCTAAAGATGCATTGATAGAATACTGGGTTTACAGAGCAATAGTGGAGGCAAATGGCTTTGACCTACTATCCATGGGTAGGGGGGAGGGGGAGGGATGCTACTGCTACATAAATGCTGTATTAACGAAAATTTCCAGTAAAATAATAAAGAATTATAGTGTTGTATTAATGGATATGGAAGCTGGATTGGAACATTTAAGCAGAAGAACGGATAGATATGTGGATACCTTAATAGTAATGGTAGACCCATCGCTAATGAGCCTAAGAACAGCCGAGAAGATCAAGCAACTGGTTAAGGAAGTAAATATAGAGGCTAAACACATGTATATTGTTGGAAATAGAATACCCAAATCCAATGAGGGAAGGTTACGTGAATGGTCTGAGAAGGTTGGCTATGAATTTGCAGGAATAATACCTGAAGATGAAATGATACTGGAATATAGTGTGAATGGGAAGTCATTACTGGAATTGCCAAGCAATAGCCCAGCAGTAATAGCGGCAAGGGAAATAGCAAGAAATATAAAGTTAATAGATTAATGGGGGATTGATAATTCCATGTCACTCCTCTCATACTGGAAGAATTGGGATAAAGTTAAGGATAACGTGAGAAGCCTTGCTGGGAAATTTGGATTTGAAAAGGGGGAGGAGCTCCGCTTCCTAGGATTCAAATTATCATTAGAGGATGGGAAAATATATGATGAAATTCTAAATGAATATGTTGAAGATGATAGGAAAGCTGAAATATACTATGTACTATACATACATTCCCAAGCAATAGAAGATGTTGGAGAGATCGGTGAGTACGCTTCATTTACAGAATTGTATAAAGCTTATGGGGAATACGCTGCAAAACATTGCCCAGCATTCAGAAACATATGTAAAGTGTTTGAAGAGGAGTTTGGCAGAAATCCCGAACCTCTACGTAAAGTTACAAAGATACTAAAATGTGAGACTGTAAATTATGGTGATTTATCAATAAAAATCTACGCTCTCCCAAGAGTACCAATAATACTGGTAATGTGGGTGGGTGATGAGGAGATTCCCCCATCAAGTAACGTACTATTCGATAAATCCGCAGTCAATTACATGCCGGAATGTGAAGCTCTTGTAAGACTTGCAAAAGTGACTATTGAGAGAATTTCAAATATTGCAAAAATAGCTAAATAACTAAAACCGAAATCATTTTGGGTGATCGAATATAAAGTTGTTTAGTAATTTAGGTTTATTTCATTTGATACCTGATTTCACGGACTCTTCACATAATTTTTCAGGAAATCATTAATTATTTTACTTGCCACCTTCTCCACTTCTTCATCACTGAAATCCAATGATGGCAATTTATTTATCCCCTCCATCGCCACGGTTATCTCGTATGTGGGGGTAAACCCCTTCCGCCTCAATATATTGGAGGTACATTTATTTTGGCATCCATTGATTGCTATAATGGCTTTAGCCTTCCTAAATATTTCTAAATGAACTTTGCTATCAGCAGCAACAGCCGATAAACAACACATCCTAACAGTCTCTGGAAAGCTCTTTGTTAATTTACGTGCAACCTCATTTCCAATCTGACCTACCGTTGCTGCACCATCACAAACAGCGACTATTATTAGATCTTCAGCATGGATAGCACAATGTGGAAGCAACTGGTACTTGCTGGTTGAACCTTCCTCCCCCTTCGACTCAGTTGTCGACTTTACCGTACATGATCACTAGCCTAACATATACTGACCAATCGGTTAATAAATATTGTTATACAATGCACTCAAACCTACTTCAAGTCAGAATTTCAATTAAAGATTCCAGATATTCTTTGCGATCCAAATCCATAGGTTCATGTAGCATAATAGTACACCGAAGAAAACCCTCGCCTTCACGAGACTCTTAGAGCTCACATTTCCAAAAGCTTTAAAGCAAGCTTTCTAAGTAGCTCCTCAACAAACCTCCTTAGTGGTTCATACACTTTTGAGGAGGGGAGGGTATGTAGTAGGAGGCTCCCATCCTTTGATCAAAGTACTTATCGAAATCTGATTCACCAATGCATTTTAGGAGATCCCTTCCAGTTAACCCCCAAGGCAATTCAATATCAAATCCATTGGAATAGCTTTTGAAGATACTTCAATTATTAAATCATCTTTACGTTTAAAATACCAGATGCGAGTCCCTTCGATACATAAGCTCTCTTAGCGATCATCTGGGTTGAAGCTTTATGGAATCCATACTCTGCAGACACATCCATTGCAGCTTTAATCATCCTTTCCCTAGTATCAACACTCATAAAATTCAATAAACCCATTATAATATTTATTTATTAAAAATTAATTTACATAAACAACGATTCCCTAATAGCAGTATCTAGTATGAAAACCGCTATTTCTATTGTTCGTTATGGTTCCTACAACTATGGAGCCATCAACATTACCAATTCTTGTATGAAGTCACTCTCTGAAAATGGAGGGAGTCATAGCTATAACTTCGTGGGAGGAGGGGAGCGGGCCCGCTGGGATTTGAACCCAGGACCTTCGGCTCCGCAGGCCGACGCTCTATCCAAACTGAGCTACGGGCCCCATAAATATTGAGTATTCTAACAATTTAAAAGTGTTCGAGCATGCAATATACGCTTAATTCTATGTCGTCTTAATTTGGAGTATTATTATTTGTTTGTGTTACATGTAGTATATTCCCATTTCCCTGGCGATCTTCTTTAATCTTTCAACTCTCTTCTCTACCGGTGGATGTGTTGAGAATAGTTCTTCCAGGGTTGATCCTCTTAGTGGGTTTACTATCCACATGTGGGATGTTGATGGATTCACATTCAATGTTAATCCAATCCTTTTGGCTCCACTTATCTTTATTAGGGCGTTAGCTAAATCCATGGGTTTACCCGTGATCTTTGCTCCACCTTCATCGGCTTCATACTCCCTCTCACGGGATATTGCCAGCTGCACCAATGTTGCAGCTATTGGGGCTAATATTGCCGCCAATAATGCAGCCATTATGGACCCCTCATCTCTCCTACGGTCGCCAGTCCCCCATAGGATTCCCCATCTCCCAAGGAATGCTAGGTAGCTTATTGCACCAGCAAGGGTTGCAGCTATCGTTGAGACAAGTATATCCCTATTCTTGATATGTGTTACTTCATGCCCTATCACCGCTTCAAGTTCATCCTCATTTAGAATTGACATTAACCCCCTAGTTACAGCTACAACACTTCTACCAGGACCTCTACCAGTTGCAAAGGCATTTGGAGCATTGCTATCTATTACTGCAACTTTTGGTTTTGGTATGTTTGCTACATTTGCTACACGTTCAACTATTCTGTGTAGACGTGGATATTCTGCTTCACTAACTATCCTAGCTCCAGACATACTTAAAACGATCTTGTCTGAATACAAGTATGTGATTAAATTCATAAGTAAAGCCATAGCTAGGGAAAATTCAACAGCCGTTAATGGATTTCCGAATAATGAGCCTATCGCGTACCCCACAAGCATTAAAAGTCCAGTCATTATTCCGAAGAGCAGTATAACTCTCCCCATCATAATTATCCATTATATGTAGAAGAGTTCTAGGCTTATAAAAACTTAGCGTTACAGTCCCCTTAGGGAAGCTTCACAAAGGGATTTTAGAAACGCTTCGGGATCTTTAGCCTTAACGTAAGCTGAAGCAAGAAGTATACCATCAACTCCCAATTTAAAGGCTATGTATGCATCTTCAGCTGTGGATATCCCTGCACCACAAAATACAAGTACATCTCTAGAAACCTTCTTAACCTCGCTGACAGTATTGGAAACAACTTCAGGTTTAACTTTGCTCACAGCCATACCAGTACCAATCAATTCAGGTGGTTCTACAGCTACACCCCAGGGTTTAAGGTAAGCTAAAGATGAAGCAACTTTAACATTATTAGCGCACACGAGAGCTATTAATCCAACCTCATTAACTCTAGACAATGCAAACTCTATATCTGACAATTTAAGTCTAAATTCCGAGTGATTCAGTAATGTGCCAAAAGCTCCTGCAGCTTTAACTGCTTCCGGAAGAACGTGACCAGTCCAAGAACCCGGGGTTATGGGATCTACATGCTGTGAGAAAACTGGAATATCAACTAAACTTGAAACCCTATATATATCCGTATACTGTGGGCATACCACTATGCTAACCCCAGTTTCACTAGAAACCTTCTCTGCAATTTTGGAGAGCCTTATTGCACCATCACCCGTAGCTTCTAAAAAACATTTGAAGTTTAAAGTTATTATTGGGGGTTTTAGAATCCTCATCAGCCTTACTTCACCTTCTCAAATCTATCTTTAAGCTTCTCCAAAACCTGTGGTAGTGTAGTATACTCCATTTCATCTGGACCTAGCCTAGCAGGCATGAATGGACCATGCCTACGCATGTAATCAGCAATCTCCATAACCTTCATCCTAGTGTAATCAAAAGCCGGATCATCAAACAAGTCAGCTGGACCTATGAGTTTACCATTATTTAACTGGAAACCTAAAGCCACAACCCTTGGAGGGCCATCAAACCTCGTACACTTCGCTTCTTTCAATGAAACTGGCATTAATGGGCCATAATGACTCCCCCTCATCCAACCTGCAACTAGATGTGGGAAAGCGAATGCTTCTAAAACTTCACCCACAGCTGGGAGACCACTCTGCGTCCTCACGATACACACCGGATCATCTTTACCAACATATCTACCAGCAATCAGGGACAGTCTAGTTGTGGAACATGAAGCTGCAAGTAACCCCTCCCTACTATAAATCTTATATATAACATACCTACCAGTAGTTCCAAGTAAAGCTAAAAGGTCATACATTTCCTCAGGGCAATTCAATGTAACCTTCAACCCCTCCAAAACATCCAGTACCGTGAAGCTGAACCCCTTATGAAGTCTTGGATCTATGACGAGTCCAGCAGTATTAAATGGATCTGCAAAGACCCTGAATAGGGGGAGATTAAAAGCTCCAGGCTCAGTCTTATCAGCTGCAAAAACTATTATGGGTTCACTTGGCCTCTCCTCAAATTCCATTTCAGCAACTCCAGGCCCTAAACCTCTAATATTACCTGAAAATGCATCGCTCAATAAATCTTGACCAGCAGCATAGAGCTTCATAGGCTTTGAAACATTATCAGTGACGATCTTGAAGGTGTTCCAGGCTAAGCCATGAATTTCAGGGTTATCCTCACCCTTATCGTGTGTTATTAAAAGCTCTAGATCATCACCACAATTAAAGACGTAGAAGTCCACTATAAGCCCAGTTTCAACTGCCAACTTTAAATTCTCTCTAGCTGCCTCAATTTGCTTTGGATGGACTATATGATGCCCGGCTAAACTTCCAACATCAGCTTTAATTAAACTTACGGTAACCTTCAATATTTACCACCGAAAATACTGTGTTTCAGTAGATATTTAAAGGTATCCAGCTCATTCCTTGGCTTCATAATAATAGTATTCACCTATACTCTTCTGATGCCTATCAAGCCATGAATCTGGTTTATTAACTCTAGGTCTACCAGTCTGAGGATCTCTCCTAAAAGTCACATCAACATCCCTCAAAAATCTATTCATTCCACTCCTCAAACCTGTGGGTGTATGGGCCACACCAATCTTACCAGGAGTTCCTGAAAATACCATTAAGCTATTGGCAATTATACTTTGAATTATCAAATCATGCTCTACAATAAATGCCGCTGAAGACTTTGCCTCCACAATTCTCTTAATAATTCTAGCTACAGAAATCCTCTGCTCAACATCTAAGTATGCACTTGGCTCATCCAGCAAGTATATGTTTGCATCCATGGATAAACATTTAGCTATGGCAACCCTCTGAAGTTCACCACCACTAAGCTCCGATAAATATGAATCAAGTAGATCTATGAGGTCTAATGGTAATAGAATTTCACTCTTAAACCATGAGGAATTAAATTTATCACCAGCAGCTTCAGCTAAAACCTCTTTAACAGTTAAATCTTCTTTAAACGATATGTATTGAGGCTTATAGCTAACCTTTAAGTTGGAAGTTGGAGTATAACCTTCATCAGCCTCCAAAATCCCTGCAAGGAGTTTTATGAATGTTGTTTTACCAATCCCATTTGGACCTAGGATGCCAATAACTTCACCTATATGTATACTGCCAGGCTCAACCTTCAACTCGAAATCTCCAAGTCTCTTCCTCATATAACCCCACTCTAGGAATAAGCTTCCAGGAGTCCACTCAATGTGGGGTGGAGCTACATCAAATTTAACTGGTTCACGTCTAAATAGGACATTATCAGAGGATATGTAGCCATCAAGATAAATGTTTATTCCAACCCTAACACCATAAACTGGGGTTACAATACCATAAATCCCAGGATTCCCATAAAATATGCAAACTTGATCTGAAATGTAATCTAAGACTGCAAGATCATGTTCTACAACAACAACGTATTTATCCTTTGAAGCCAACCCTCTAATAACCCTGGCAACCCTCATCCTCTCATAAACATCAAGGTAACTTGAAGGTTCATCAAACAAGTATACATCGGCATCCCTAAGAGCAACAGCTGCCACAGCAACCTTCTGAAGCTCACCACCACTAAGAACATTTAAAGGTCTATCCCAAATCCCCCTAAGACCCAGTGAATCAGCCAAATCACGTAGAACTCCACGTTCATCAACTCTAGATAAAACCTCCCCAACAGAACCCTTAACCACGCTTGGAATCTTATCTAGATACTGTGGTTTCAGGAATACCCTAAGATCACCATGAGACAGCTTCTCAAAATATCTTTGAAGCTCAGAACCTCTATAGAAACGTATGATCTCATCCCAATCCGGAGGTGAATCCCATCTACCAAGATTTGGCTTAATAACTCCACCCAAAATCTTAATGGCAGTAGATTTACCCACAGCATTAGGGCCAAGTAAACCCAAAACTGTTCCAGGCCTTGGTATTGGAAGCCTATACAACTTGAATTTATTGACCCCATACCTGTGAACACAATCCTCCTCCAATTCATCGGGAAGATTCACTATCCTCAAAGCCTTAAATGGACATTTACGGATACATATACCGCAACCAGAACATAACGCTTCAACAATTATAGGCTTACCAGTCTCGGTATTAAACTCGATGGTCTTATCGCCACTCCTAACCCTAGGACAAAATCTATAACACTCTCTACTACAATCCTTAGGTTTACATTTATCAGCATCGAGAATAGCTATCCTAACCATCGTAAATACACCACAAAAAATGGGGGTATTGTGGAGTTAAAAGTATTTCACAATGAAGCCTATCCAGGACCCTCAGGTCTCTCTTCACTTTCTGCTTCCATCAATTCTAGAGTTGCCTTATGATAATCTTCCATAAGCTCTAACTCTTCTTCACTCCTCCTCGTACTCCTAACTTCTGATTCACTTACAATAGTTATCTTCCTACGCTTCTCTTCACCAATATCTTGCTTAACCTTATACGATTGTGAAGTATGCTTCTTAACAAATCCACAATTCCTACAAACCAGTACAATCTCTCCATTACGCTTCTCAGGCACGAGCATACTTCCACATTTATCACAAAACTCCACGACACTTCACCCAATATTATGTGTTATAATGCTCTTAGAACCTTAGATATAAGGTGACAAACAAGTATTTAAGGTTGTCTATACTAGAGTATGAATTGAAATGTCAATACCAACATACCCATTCACAGCCATAGTAGATCAAGATAACATGAAACTCGCCCTACTATTAAACGCAATAAACCCCAGGATAGGAGGAGTATTGATAAGGGGAGCTAAAGGGACTGGGAAGAGCACAGCAGTAAGAGCCTTAGCAGAACTCCTCCCAGAAATAGAGGTTGTGAAGGGATGCCCCTTCAACTGCAACCCAAAAGACCCAACAAACATGTGTGAGGTATGTAGAGGAAAGTATGAAAGGGGGGAACCCCTAGAATATGAGAAAAGGAAGATGAGAATAGTCACACTACCCATAGGAGCAACCGAAGATAGAGTTGTAGGCACACTAGACATAACAAGAGCCATAAAGGAAGGGGTAAAAGCCTTAGAACCAGGACTACTTGCAGAAGCAAACCAAAACATACTATACGTAGATGAAATAAACCTACTACCAGACCACATAGTTGATGACATACTGGATGCAGCTGCCTCAGGATGGAATGTTGTGGAGAGAGAGGGAATCTCAGTTGCACATCCAGCTAGATTCATACTAATAGGAACTATGAACCCAGAAGAGGGAGAACTTAGACCACAATTACTAGATAGATTAGCACTACATGTACAAGTCGAAAACATATATGATAAAGATTTAAGGATAGAAATCATGAGGAGGAACTTGGAATACGAAGAAAACCCAGAAGCTTTCAGGAAGAAGTTTGAACCTCAACAGGAGGAGCTTAGAATGAGAATAATAAACGCCAGAAACCTACTACCAAAAGTTAAAGTTCCAGATAAACTATTGGAAGTAGTTTCAAGATTATGCATAAAACTTAGAGTAGATGGACATAGACCAGACATAACAATAATAAAAACTGCAAAAACCCTAGCAGCTTTTGAAGGAGTCTTAGAGGTAAATCTAAACCATATAAAGACTTGTGCAAGATTAACTTTAAGTCACAGAACCAGGAGAGGGGGGCTTGAAGAACCCGCAACACCACAACAAATAGAAGATGCATTGAATGAAGCTTTAATTGAAGCTAAAGTTTTGGAGGCTCCTCGAATAACTCCTCAAAAGTAATCTCCACAGTCCTCCTAGGCTCAATACGCTCAATAACCCCATCTCTAATCCAAGCAATACGATCACTAACACCTAAAATCTTCATATCATGAGTTGCACAAACAACAGTAATTCCATTCTTAACATTCAAATCCTTCATTAAACTAACTATCTTAAATCCGGTAGCTAAATCAAGATTACCAGTAGGCTCATCAGCCAACAGTATTGATGGATTATTAGCTAAAGCTCTTGCAAGAGCAACCCTCTGCTGCTGCCCACCTGAAAGCTCATCAGGCTTATGATGCAATCTATCACCTAAACCCACAATATTCAATAACTCTATAGCCCTCCTACGCCTCTCCTCAACGCTCAAACCAGCAAAAACCATTGGCAACATGACATTATCAAGAGCTGTTAAGAATGGAATTAAATTGAATGTTTGAAAAACATATCCAACCTTAAAACATCTAAACATGGCGAGATCATAATCATTCAATGAAGAAAGATCCACACCATCAACAATAACTTTACCACTAGTAGGTCTATCCAAACCTCCAATCATATTAAACAATGTAGTTTTACCTGAACCAGAAGGCCCCATAATGGATAAGTACTCCCCACGGAAAATAGATAAATTAACACCTTGAAGAGCTTTAACAATCCACCCCTTCATATAATAGTATTTATGCAAATCCACAGCCTCGATAATTACCCCCATAAGCACCAAAATATCTCTATAAAGTTAAAGATTTAAGCTTTCATTAACAAATAGGCATTTGATGAAAATGGAATTCACACTAATAGTGTCAACGCAGAGGGGGAGGGAAAACGACTGCATATCAGAATTATGGTATCTGCTGAGGGAAATAGGGGAGGAGGAAGGAGTCTATGAAAAGACAGGACTCCCTGGACTTGTAATCGTAAAAACAAAAATGGATCCCTTCACTGTGGTGGAGAGATTAAAAGAAATGGCTGAAGAAAGGCCATGGGAATTCCACTACGTCTTAAAGGTAACACCAATAGAAGTAAATGTCAGAACAGATTTGGAGGAAATAAAGGAAGCTGTGAAAAAACTGGTAGGGAAGATTGGGGAAAATGAAAGTTTCAGGATAACCGTAAATAAGAGGGCAACAAACCTTAGTAGCAGGGAGATCATAGAAGAAGTTGCAAAACTTGTAGATAGGAAGGTAGACTTGGAAAATCCGGATAAGATAATACAGATAGAGATAATAGGTGACTACACGGGAATATCTGTTATAAGACCTGATCAAATATTATCAATAACGAAGATTAAAGAGGAATGGATGAAGAAACTTAGATAGGGGGTTGCTGGTCACTTATAAACCTCTAAAGCGCAACCTCTCTCAATCAATATATATTCTAAAGCATCCCAAGCGCTTAACCCCCTCTTGGAAACGGATTTCAGTTCATCTTCCACAACATTAAACAACTCTATTAAACGTTTAAAGTGATCCGTAGACCTATTGGAAAGAACATTAAGGTTAAGCTTAGCCCCTGAACATAAATCTAGGAAGCATCTCAAACCATTATGAATGTCAAATTCACTTGAACCAAAAACTACTAAAACAAAGTCTTTTACAAATTCACTTAAACCGGAAATCTTCAATGCATCTTTAATCTGCCTTTTACCTGAACAGTATAGTAGGAGTTCCATTTCAATATTGTGCGCTATGTTTCTACCATATTTGAAGCTCCTCAAAGCCTTTAAAGCTGCTGAAGCTACATGTCTCCATGAAATTATGGAATCTGCATTTATAAGTTGAATTCTAAATTGACCCCTCAAGAAATCCAGAATTTTGATTAACTGATCCCTTGAGACCGAGATGGGAAGGGAAACACCAAAAACCCCAAGATAATTGTATTGAAGATCTCCAGGAAAGTTTATTATGAATCCACCATCAACTTGTTTAGCCTCCATTAAATCCCACCCTCAAATCCACTAAAACTATTGGTAGAATTCTCTCCACAACATCTCTTCTCATGCCAATACTTAGAAGTCTACTTTTAATTTCAGAAACACTTAAACCATCTCTAATCCACTTAGAAGTTAAACTCTTAATCGTCTCATAAGATTCCCATGGATATATTATCCATGCATCAGTAACCTCAATATAGAAGTCTGGTATAAATACAGTCCAAGGCTTAACATGTATAGTTGCCACCATGACACTTCCAGCACCCATATCTATTAAATGTTGAACAGCCTTAACCAAACTACTCCCAGTATCAGAAACATCATCAACTGCTAGAACACTCTTACCTCGAACATCTATGGAAACTGGCTGTGTAACTATGGGGGATCTACCATGAGTACCAACATCCTTATAGAACTCTATCCTCAAACTACCAATATCAGCTATATCAAGTAAATCTGATAGTAATCTAGCAACAATCCACCCACCCCTAGCAATCCCAACTATACAATCAAATTTGCATCCAGAACCCCTAATCTTAATTGATAAGTCAATAACTTTAGAGTATATTTCATCCCATGAAGGCGCAACAAACTTTAACTCCACCATAAGACTCACAACCCCAAATCAAATTTATTTACGTTAAAACCCAAATCAAAAGCTAAAATATTCTCTCTAACATATCTTGACGGAACATTTTCAGCCACAGTATCCCTCAAAATGTTTGGCGGCAAAATTTCCTGGAACAATTTACACAGAAATCCAAGCAAGACTATGTTTGTAGCTGTTGGTAGACCAGCCCTAATAGCTAGACCATCAGCATCCAAAATATAAACTTTATTGGTCACCTCACCATAAACTTTCACAACATCACTTAAGGAAGGCATCCTACCATCACCAATTAATGCTGATATCGGTGGAATCGTATTGGAGTTTATTATAATTGTAGAATCCCTAGAAGCATACTTGAACACCCTAAGAGCTTCAATGTAATCCAATGATACCACGACGTCCGCACCTCCAACCGGTATTAGTGGACTTAAAACCCCTAAGCCAAACCTAATGAAACTTTGAACCATCCCACCTCTCTGAGACATACCTAAAGTTTCCCCAACCCGAACATTGTAACCCAACTTAACTGCAGCTGAAGCCAAAATCCTCGAGAATGTTAAAATACCTTGACCACCAACGCCACAAACAACAACATTAAATTCATTTATCATCTCAATACACCTCTATCGCTTTAAATGGACATACATATGCACATGAACCACACCCATTACATGAAGATTGAATTACAGGTCCCCTAGCAGGATCCCATGACATTGCTGGGCAACCATACGTTGATATGCAAACCTTACACTTCCTACAAACATCATAATTAACTTTAACCACATGAAACTTTTCACCCATCCTCCTAGAGAGAATTGCACAAGTTCTCCTACAAACCACAACGTAAACCCCATCCCTATTCAACAAAGCTCTCTTCAAAACATCTATGGTTTTGGGAATATCATATGGATCTATAACCTCAACTTTATCAACTCCAATCCCCTTAACCACACTAACTATATCCACAGCTCTAGCAGGGGAGCCATCAGCCCTAACACTAGATCCAGGGTGAGGCTGATGTCCAGTCATAGCAGTTGTGGCGTTATCTAAAATCATCACAACTATGTTGGCATTAAAGTGAACTGCATCTACCAAAGCTGGTAGACCAGCATGAAATAGTGTTGAATCACCTATCGTGGCGATGACAGGCTTATCGTAACCTGAAAGTTTAATGCCTAAAGCCATAGATATGCTAGCACCCATACAATGCTCAGTCCATATGGCTTCAAGAGGTTTCTGCAAACTTAACGCGTAGCAACCAATATCACCAAATACCGGAATTTCATCAACCTTAAATCCTAAATCCCTAATAGCCTTCAAGAGGGCGTAGTAAGAGTTTCTATGAGGACACCCTGCACACATAACTGGACTTCTAGGTGGAGGCTCAACAGATAAAGACTTAATTGAGGGGGTGGAAGACTTAAATCCAAAGACTTGTGCTATGGCGTTCTCCACGATCTCAATATTGAATTCCCCCTCTCTAGGCAAGATTCCATCAAACTTACCATGAAACTCCACATCCAAATTCATGATCGTGGATAAAGCTCTAACCCTCTCCTCAATGAATGGTTCAAGTTCCTCAACAAACAAAACCTTCCTACAATGAGATAGAAATTTTGATAGATTATCCATGGATATAGGATTTACCAATCCAATTCTGAGTATTGAACATAATTCAAAACCAAGCCTCCTAAGAGACTCCAAAACATACGTGTAGCTGACTCCACTGGTTATGATTCCATAATCCCCCTTTAAAAGCATAATGTCAAATGGATATTTGGAAGCTAGACTTGGGACTTGAGACATACATTTATTAAGCCATACATGCCTATCAAGGTTCCACCTCATAGAAGCCCTCACATACCTCGGAGGATCCTTCTTGAATACTGGTTTACGATTGAGGATCTTTAAATCTCCAAGTAAAACATCAGAAGATGTATGGTTAACTCTAGTTGTAGTTCTAAGTATTACTGGGAGGTTAACCTCTTCAGACAATTCAAAACCCCAAACCACCATATCCTTAGCTTCCTGTGGTGTGGAAGGCTCAATTAATGGTAAATTAGATAAGAGAGCATAAAACCTACTATCCTGCTCAGTCTGAGTTGTATGTGGACCTGGATCATCAGCCACCAAAATAATCATTCCGCCATTAACCCCAGCATAAGCAGCTGATAGAAGAGCATCTGAAGCAACATTTATCCCTGGAGCTTTCATTGTCACCATAGACCTCAAACCAGCCGATGATGCTGAGAAGGCAGCTTCAAAAGCAACCTTCTCATTGACAAACCATTCCACCAAAATTCCAAGCTTACTGGAAACTCTGGACAGGGACATTATAACCTCTGAGGATGGTGTTCCAGGATAACCAGATACAAATTGTACTCCACCTTCAATGGCTCCTCTAGCAATAGCTTCATTACCCATCATCAAAACCCTGGAGCCAGATTCACCTAATAGGGGATCCAAACATTACACCCCCAAATATACTATTGAGTAGGCTGTATAAGCAGCGTCTTCCAAAGTAAATGTACATGGAATACCTTTATTCTCTAAATATTTAACACATTCCCTAATCATATCTCCATACATGAAACACGGTATTATGGGCATATTCGTATTTGAATTTTGAAAATCACATATAGCTTTAGCAACCTCCATGGGATTAGTGAAGTTTGGTGGAACACATATAACTAGAGCTAGATCATATTCCCCTGAACTTGAAGCTTCCTTTAAAACACCATAATACCAATCATAACCACCAGTAGCAGTTAAGTCTATTGGATTTCTCAATGAACATATTTGTGGGAGGAAACTTCTAAGTTTAGATTTCAATTCCTCAGAGGGTTCAGGAACCATTAAGCCAAAGGATTCGCAAAGATCTGTAGCTATAACTCCAGGTCCACCTGAATTGGTAACTATCACTATTCTAGGTCCCTTAGCCCTAAAACCTAAACCTAGAAACTTTGATGATGAAAATAAACCACTAAGACTTGGAGCTTCAAGTATTCCAAATTGTTTGAATAGGGATGAGTATATATGGTATGGTGAAGCTAAAGCCCCAGTATGAGATGTAGCAGCTCTACCACCAGCACTAGATTTACCAGCCTTAAATGCCACCATCGGTTTAACCCCCCTAAACTTCCTACAAACATCGATAAATCTACGTCCATCATGAATTGCCTCAAGATATAACGCTATAGAGCCAGTATCATCATCCATTAAAAGATACTCCAAAACTTCCACTTCACTTACATCACATGAATTCCCACAACTAACAAATTTGCTAAATCCAATACAACCCTCCCTCGCCAATGCAAATAGGATGCCACCAACAGCTCCACTCTGAGATATAAGTGATACAGGCCCCCTTGGAACTCTGAACTCCATACATGCATGGAAATTTATGGAAGTATTTATTATCCCAGCACTATTAGGCCCTATAACCCTAACACCATACTTACGTGCATATGCAACCAACTCTTCTTCCAACCACCTATTCCCAACTTCACTAAAACCCCCGGAAATAACCACAACACCCCTAACACCAATAGAACCACATTCCCCAACAATTCTGGGAACAGTTTCAGCTGGAGTCACAATCACAGCTAAATCCGGGATTGACTGTATACTCTTAACTGAAGGGTAAACCTTCAATCCAAGTATACTTCCACCCTTAGGATTAACTGGGAAGATATCACCTCCAAAACCCGCTTCAACAATATTCTTAACAAGCTCATATCCAACCTTACCTGGAATTGTAGATGCACCCACAACAGCCACAGACTTTGGGTAAAAGAAGAAATCCAAATTCAAATGGAATCACCTATCCACCATGAACTGCTGGTATAAAGACGAGCTCATCATCCTCATTTACAATATAATCCAAACCGAGAATATCATAGGAAACATCATTAACCAGTAGGAGTATACTTGGACGAATCTTCTCAGGTGAACCATCAAAGATCTCATTTGAAGCTCCCCCCAATAGATCATAAACCATTAATAGAACATCTCTAAGCCTCTTCCCCCCAACCCCACTTAAAAGCATTAATCCATCATCGAAAACATTCTTCAAATGACCTAGAAATTTAACCCTCAAACCCCTCACCCTTCAAATACATATAAATACTCATCATACTTCCTATCAATGACGCAGCCCGGAGGATATATTTTTACAACCTTACTCTTAATATGATTTATAAACATTGCGGAGGCTTCTTCAAAGCTATCCATAAACAATATATTTAATGGTAAATTTATGCCCATAGGTCTAAATGGAAAGACATGCCTAGTGGATTTATGGGGGAGAATCTTACCTGAAAGAGCCAGTAAAACAATATCCCTCTTCGAAACACTTGGAAGTGTCAAAACCGCAGAGCAAACACCTGAATCAAGTTTAGAAAGAGCATCAGATTCAAGATCATAGCTTACACTAAACCCTCTCGATGAAAAACTAGCCTCCAAATCTTTAACCAACAATAAAGACTCAAAAACCCCATTTGCATGGAAAAGATAGAAGCCATCTCTAAAAACCAGCAATGTATATTTTGAAATATAATCATCAATAACACTCCTATCAAGGAAATCAGCATTAAAAGATTTTTCAACAAACTCCCTAAATCCACTACCTGAAATAACTCTCCACCACCTATAAACCTTAACACGATCACTCATATAATCCACATAGCAAACTGGAATCCACTTAAACCCAATAACCTTAGAAGCCGCAAGCCTATGCATACCATCTAGAACAACATTAGAATTAGAATCAACCATTATTGGATCTTTAAAAACACCACAACCCCTAATATCCTCCACAAGCCTATCTAAAATTGATGGAATAATCTCCTCATGTGGATGGAGCATATCCACGGAAACTAAAGCTAATTTTTCAGTAAAATTCATAAAGGATATGCACAAAGACAACGTCATAGGCAACGCCACCAAACAAATTCAATAAATAATATATTTGTTAGTTTATAAACCAATTTTATGGTTACACCAAATGGATTTAACTAGCATACCACTATGGAAAATGATGTTAAAAGAGAAGTATAGAGAAAAGCTTTCTGAGAAATCAATTATGAAAGCATCTTCAGATCATCATGCCAAGAGGAAACCTAGACCATGTGGATTAACCATACACCCAGCCATAGGATGTGTAAATCAATGCATATACTGCTACATACAAGACATGGGATACAACTTCAATAACATAACACCATACGGTCTAAATGGAGCTGAAATGGTATATGCATTGCTATCAAACCCATACTTCATGCCAACAATAAATGGAACATATATTGCTATAGGAAGCGTTACAGAACCATTCCACAAAAATGTGAGGAACAAAACCATGGAATACATAAAAGCTTTTGAAGAACTTGGAAACCCAGTCCAATTCTCCACGAAAGAATATATAGATGAGGAATTGGCAAAGAAGATAGCGCAAATAAAGATACCGATAAGCCCCCTAATAACAATAGTCACATTAAAGAACAAAAACGTACTAGAACCAAAAGCCCCAGATATAGAGCTTAGAATTAAAACTATAAGGAATTTAAAAGCTGAAGGATTAAAGCCAATAGTCTTCATTAGACCAATAATTCCAGGAATAACGGACAATGAAGCTGAAGAGATAATCAATGAAGCAAAAAGAGCTGGAGCCATAGGCATAGTTGCAGGATCACTAAGATTAACTAAAGGAGTTATGGAAAGGATGAGTAAAGTAGGATTGAATGTGAAGCTCATAAGAGAAGCTATCGAGGGAGGGGAAGCTGGAAAAATGAAAAAGAAGATAATGGAGATAGCTGAGGAAAAGGGGCTTAAAGCCTTCCCCTCATCATGCTGTGCAAATGCCTATGTATCAGGAACTACATGCATAAACCTCTGTAAAAATGCTTTAAGAGAAATACCTAAAGCCAGCGTTGAAGATGTAAAAAACCTCATAAAGAATATAATAGGTAAAAAAGCACGAAGCATAATTTTCAATGACAATTCAATCAGAATACTTATGGAGGAGAAACTCACTAGGAAGGAGAAGGATATACTAAAATACAATTTAAGGGTAATATTGCGGAGAATTGTAAATATACTCTAACCTTCAGTAGATTCAACTTCACCCTCAACTTCAGTAGGCTCAGTCTCCACAGCTTCTGAACGCATATTAATCTTAACCAAATGGGTTACGTAACCAGCAACTCTATTCTGTAAATGCTTAAATTTAATGTCAGTCAACTCTTTAATCAACTGTTTATTCCTCTCAAAATCTGTGGTGAAAAGATCTGGATATGTTTCCAACAACTTCCTAGCTAAATTCTTCACAACCTTCGTTCGCACCTTCCCCAAACAGACCCCTCTAAAGAGTAGAAAATAACAGAATATTATTTAAACATATCGAAGGTGTTAAAATTAGAAAGCATACTTATTACTGGTTAACTAATAGAAAATAATTAATACTAGGAGAACAAAAGTTTTTAATGGTGTTAAAATGCCCGAACTCCCACTAGCACCCATAGAAAGACTGGTTCGAAAAGCTGGAGCTCACAGAGTAAGTGTAGAAGCAGCTGAAGCCTTAAGAGAAATACTTGAAGACATGGCTATAGAAATATCGAAAGAAGCAATAGAATTAGCTCAACATGCAAATAGGAAGACTGTAACTGGAGAAGACATAAAATTGGCAACAAAAAGACTACAGAAAAGCTTGAAGTATCCAGTATGAAAAATCTATAAAATTCCAACAAACTTTAATGTGTATAGTAAAATTTATGAGAATTTAATAGTAGACAAGCACATAAACAATTTATTTTGATTTTTATAATAAATCTTTAAGCCGGGGTAGCCTAGCGGTAAGGCGCAGGCCTCGAGATAAAAATAGATTGAAAGAGGGCTGGAAAGCCTGTGTCCCTTCGGGGACTCGCGGGTTCAAATCCCGCCCCCGGCGCCAAACAAATAAAATAATTAATTAATAAAATCCAAATGACAATATAATTTACGTAACCATGAGAAGAGATGGAGAAACTGGTGGGATAAAGTTCAATCTTAAAGAGCTTGGAGGCGCGTTGGGGGATTTCGGCCCACTACACCCATTATTCCTAGCTTATGTTCGCATAACTGGAGTTAATGCTGCTGCAATAATGCTTGTAATGGGGTTATCAAATGTAGTTATTGGCTTATATTATAAGCTTCCACTACCCATAGAGCCCATGAAGGCCATTGCCATATACGCAATTTCAAATAAATGGGATGTAAGATTGATATCTGCTACAACCTTTGGAACAGCTATAACCTGGATACTGCTATCCTTAACTGGCGTGTTGAAGAAGATTCTCTGGATAGTACCTGAAGCAGTTGCAAGAGGTATTCAGCTGGCATTGGGAATATATTACATCTTGGAGGCATGGGAGTTGATGCATCAATCAATTTATCTAGCATTATTTGCATTGATGATCATCATCGCCACATTTCTACAAAGGAGGGTAGATTTGCCTGCGACTTTAATACTTTACACCATTGGAATAACCATGGTGGTAATGGAATATAAAGTCAATGATGCGAGTATACTCATATATACACCAACTATACAGACCTTTACCATAGAAGATGTATTGAGGGGGATGTGGGAAGTTGGATTTGCACAGATATTCCTAACGTTATCCAATGCAGTAATAGCAACGAAAATTGCCGTCAACGAGAGGTTTAAGCGCAAAATAAGTGACGAGAATCTAGCTCTAAATATGGGGTTAATGAACTTAATTGCTGCGCCATTAGGATGCATACCACTCTGTCATGGTGTAGGCGGATTTATAGCCCAATACGTCTATGGAGCTAGGACTGGAGGGTCTATGATAATTGAGGGAGTTATAGAATTAACTTCAGCAATCCTATTCTCAAACATCGTGGTACAAATATTCTCAAAATTCCCACTTTCAATAGTTGGTGCAATGCTCATACCAGTATCCATAGAACTAGGAGAAAGTGTAACAAAATTACGCAACCCTGCAGAAATTGCAACAGCAATAATAGTGGCAATAACATCATACCTAACAAATCTTGGAATTGGATTTACAACTGGAATAATCGTGTACTATGCGTATACTAAAATACTTAAACAATCAAAAACATTAAGTAATAGTATCGTAATCATTAAGATGAAAGGGGGTATTTGATGGATATAGTTAGGTTAGAAAATGTATGGAAGGTTTATACTGCTGGGAAAATTAAGTATCCGGCACTGAGAAATGTGAGCATATCATTTCCAATGGGGAGATTCATAGCAGTGATGGGGCCATCAGGTTCAGGTAAATCTACATTACTAAACTTAATAGGGGGTTTAGACAGACCGACAGAAGGGAAAATAATATCTTGTGGTAGAAATTTGGAGGAGTTAACAAGCGATGAGCTTGCAGAATATAGAAATGAGAAAATAGGGTTTGTATTTCAATTCTTTAACTTAATTGGATATCTAAATGTGCTGGAAAATGTTATGTTGCCAATGGCTATAAGGGGAGTTAATGAAAGGAAGAGAAGAGAAAAGGCCATGAATATACTGAGGATCTTAGGACTTGAAGATAAAGTGAATAAGAAGCCAAATGAGCTTAGTGGTGGCGAAAGACAAAGAGTTGCAATAGCAAGAGCCCTTGTAAATGATCCAGAACTAATACTTGCCGATGAACCTACTGGAAACATTGATAGTGTAAATGCAAAGATAATTATGGGAATCTTCAGAAAACTTGTCGATGAAAAGGGGATTACTATAATAATGGTGACACACAACACGGAATTATCAAGATTCTGTGATATGGTGGTAAGATTGAGAGATGGAGTTATAGAAAACGTTGAGGAGGTTTCAAAATTATGAGGAAGAATAAACTCGTAATAATGAGCTTGATTCTGATAATAATGGTTTCATTAACAACGATCACATGTATGGGAGAAAATAGCGAATTCAAATTATTATCAGCATACTGGGGGGATACTAGCCAAATAGAAATTACTGGAGGAGATTATGTAACGTTAACCATAATATTGAGATATGAAGGGAGGTGGAGCTTCAATAATCTAGTGGCGAAACTAAGCCTACCAGAACCATTCAAAACATCAGATAAAAGCAATACAGCAACAATATACTATAAGTCAACAGTAACCCCAGGTTCTATAATACAATTGACATACCAAGTGTATGTATCGCCACAAGCACTTAAAGGCACATACCTATCAAACTTAAACTTAGAATACTTCGTATCAAACTATGGATTAATCACTCAAACAATACAAATACCACTGGAAATAACTGGAAGACCAAATCTACAATTAAGCTTACGCAACGAACCTCTAATTGAAGGTAAACAGACGGTATCGTTAATCATCAAAAACGTGGGGGATGCAGATGCATATCATATACAGATATCAAGGGCATATTCTAGTAGCATAACGATAAATAACGTAGAAAACACTTATGTTGAGTATATAAAGCCAGGTGAAAACGCTACATCAACAATTGAAATTTATGTTCCAAGTGGATTGAAAGGGAAAACTGTTCAAATAAACTTTGACTTGAGATACATTGGACCTAAAAACTCAATTTACACCAAGACGGAAAGCGTACAAGTACTAGTAAATCCACAAGATCCACAACCAAATGTAGATGTAAGATTAAGTAGTGGAGAACTTTACATAGGTAAAGTAAACAAACTCAATGTGACTATATCAAACAATGGATATAGCACAATTAGAAACGTGAGGATGAGCATATCCACAGACGCCACATTAAAAGTTTTTGGATCATCAACAATATACATAGGAGATGTAAACCCACAACAAAGTGTAAACACACCAATGGAGATATATGTTCCATTAACTACTGCGGCCACGGGAACTATAACCATATCCACAACCTATTACGATACAGCTAGAGGATTATCGATTAGCGATACCCGTCAAACCACAATGCTATTAAGAGGGTTCATAGAATTAACATTAACAGATGTGGCAATAATACCTGCATCTCCAAAGCCAAACGCACCCTTCTCAATAACCATAACAATAACAAATGTTGGAACATCAACAGCATATGCAACCTATGCTATTCCGATACTGGAAAACCTACCAATACAACCCCTTGGATCCAGATCGGTATACATAGGAAACATAGACGTAAACATGCCAACAATTTTCACAATAAACCTACAACTACTAAACACAACACTAACACAAATGAGATTACCAGTTATACTAAGGTATATGGATAATCTTAGGAACATAAGCGACAAGACATTTGAGATAGTAATAAACGTATCTCCAACAACAGCAGCAACAACAACCACTACACAAAGTAGAAGTACATTAACATCTATTCTCACAAGCCCAATAACCATAATATCTACAATAGCTGTAATCATAATCATATCAGGAGTACTAATAATGAGGCGAAGGAAGAAATGAAGGTAAAGGAATTATTGAAATTGGCATTTAAACAATTAATGGAGAGAAGAACTAGGACCGTACTAACGATTTTGGCAATAGCCGTAGGTGTAACAAGTATAGTTGCACTTTCAGCACAAGTTGAGGGAATTAGCGGTGAAATATTCAAAAGCTTGGAAAAACTTGGACCAAACACAATAATAGTTACTGTGAGAAGCGGAAGCCTATTCACAGACGTAGACGTATCAAATGTTAAAAATTTAAGTGGCGTAGCAAATGTAGCTCCAGTATTCGCAACCACTGCAAGAGCTACAGGAATAAATGATAGGATAACAATACTTGGAGCATCCACCACAGCTATGCAAACAATATTGGGAAGCATAAACCTAATTAAGGGGGAAACATATAACGATGTACCATCACCCCAAGCAATTATAGGCTACAATATAGCAATAGATGACACAGGAACATACAGATATGATATTGGGCAACCAATACTAATTCAGATTGGATCTAGAAACATAATGATGATTACAGTAGGAATCCTCGACTTCTACGGAACAACAACAGTAATAAACCCAGACAACACAATATTCATTCCAATAGACTACATCAGACTACTACTGAGAACCAGTGGATACACATCAATGATAGTAAAAACAAATAGCATTGATGATGTGGACAACGTCATGAACCTGATAAGATACATGTTTGGAGGAAGAGTTAGCATAACCTCAATAAAGCAAATTACAAGCACAGTTCAAGTAATAGCAGCACAAATAAACCTACTATTAGTGAGCATTGCCGGAACATCCTTCGTAGCAGCAGGGCTTGGGACATTCAACATAATGACCATATCGGTATTAGAAAGAATCAGAGAGATCGGAATACTTAAGGCTATTGGAATGAAAGATAGAGGAGTCCTCATACTATACCTCTCACAGGGATTAATCCTTGGAATTCTTGGAAGCTGTATAGGAGTGATATTGGGCTCAGCTATTGCACATGTAATACCAATACTATTAAGTAGTGGAGTAATGAGAGTAGAGATTACAGGACAGAATGTTCTATCCACATACACTCCAGCAATAACCCCAACATATATATTAATGTCAATAATGATTGCAGTATTAGTTGCAATAGTATCATCAGCATATCCAGCATGGAAAGCTGCAAAAATGAATCCAGTAGATGCATTAAGATATGAATGAAGGAAACATGGAAAACGATATATAAATGTTTAAATATAGGGAGTATCCAGTGGTGTAAAATGGTTTCCGAGGAATTACTTAAATTATTAAATGAAGCAATAGCTTCTGAAATGCAAGTATCCATACAATATATGTGGCAACATGTGCAATGGAGTGGAGTGAAGGGGCTGGCTGTGAAGGATACTTTAAGAAGCATTGCAATTCAAGAAATGAAACATGCAGAGAAGATAGCGGAAAGACTATACTACCTAGGAGGTAAACCAACAACAAAACCCAAGGAGATATTTGTGGGAGAAAATTTAAAGGAAATGCTTGAAAGAGATGTAAAAGATGAAGAAATGGCGATCGAGCTTTACAAGAAGATAATAAGGAAAGCTTTAGATGAGGGTGATGAGGTAACAGCACATATATTTAGAGAGATATTAGAGGATGAGGAAGACCATCATGACACATTCACAACAATACTTGAAGATTTAAAGTGAAAAGCATAAAGCAATAAACAACTCATTTTTGTCTACATTTCCGCAATTAAATCTTTCTAATCTTTCTCAAGTCTTCTATGCATAATTAATCCTACAATCTGCACTATCAATAATGCTGAAAAAGTCAATATTGGTAGAAGCCATAGTATTGATAGGTAGCTACCTGAAGATTTTATAATAAATCCGAATATTATAGGTCCAATCATAAAGCCAGCGTCGAAGGCTATGGAGTATATTCCAGACCCAAACCCTCTAATTTCGGGAGGCAAATTACCTAAAGCAAGTAACTGTATTGCTGGAACCCATAGACCAGTTCCAATACCAAGTAAAATTGCCACTACATAAGCGAAAGGTGGATTTGGGAATATACTAAGAATAATGTAGCCTAAGGTTATTATCATGACGCCAATGGAGGCCACTGGAATGGGGCCATGTTTATCAGCAATCCTCCCACTAGTTGCCCTTGTCAATATACTTGCTCCACCGTTAATGCTTGAAAATAATCCATAGGTCGCTGTACCTAAACCAATGCTGACATAATATGCTGGTAGGAATGCCCACACCCCACTCATAGCCATAGAATGGAATATTACAGCCAGCATTGCACCGATGAAGTTCAGTTTTAAAAGTTTTTTAATATCTTTAAGTCCATTTGAGCTACTACTATGCTTGAGGATATCTTTTGGGGCCATTCTGCTAGTGATATATATTATGATGAAGGCAGTGAGAATGAAAAGGAGGTTTACTATGAAAGTATTCCTGTAACCAATCTGGTCAGCCAAGTATCCACCGATGCCAGGTCCCAATAATTGGCTTACACCAAACATTGTACTTCTCCAACCAAGAGTTTCCCCAATTCTATCTACTGGCGAGAGATCTATGGCTGTGGATATGGATGCAGGCATAAAGAAGGCTGAAGCCAAACCACTCAAAATCCTACCCAAAGCAAAAAACCATAGATTATTGGAAAAGAAATAAATTATCGTTGCAATACAGCTGAGTGCAGTTCCAAGCATAAGTGTTTCAAATCTTTTACCACGATCAACTATTAAACCTGCAAATGGTCTAGTAATTATAGTTACTATGGAAGTTACTGAAGACAGTAAGCCAATTATAATTGCATCAGCCCCCAAGGAGAGAGCAAATGGAGAGATTATTGGGGAAACTATCATCCCACCAGTAAAGAATATTAGTGTTGAAATGTGAAGTAGCCATGTAAGCTTCATCAAGTTATCCAAGATTCTCCACCCTAAAATGTATTATTAAAAATGTAAAGCAACTGCTGTTTAAATATTTCTACAAGTATGTTTGATGAGGATAAGCTTACTTTAATGGTACGTACATGCTTGACCTAGTAGCTCTTAAACCTGGGGCTCCATGAACAACCTTCTTATTAGTTATTGCAAATTCACCTAAGTAATGCCCGATCATTTCGGCAGTTATCTCAACTGGAACAAAGTCTTTGCCATTATGGACATATATTGTTAAACCAACCATTTCGGGTAGTATGATCATATCCCTACAATGAGTTCTTATTTTCACATTCTTACCTTCACTCATAAGTTTCTTGGCTTCTCTAATCTTCTCCAATAATATACGTTGCTGTGGAGTCAACCCCCTCTTCAAACTCCTCCTCTGCCTAGAGGGGAGTAAAGTGACAAATTTATCCATAGGCATATCAAGTAATTGCTGAACCGTATACCCCCTGTAAGTGAACTCCCTTGGCATAGCAGTACACCAATAACCTCATACAGTTAACGCTTAAATATCTAATAAACTTTACTTTGACACACCACACAAAAGGAAAAGCAAAATTTTTATAGTATTTAATGGAAAAATGCTTAGTCTAAACATCTGATATGTGTAGGAGATTAGGATTATGCCCAGTTGGGGTTATTCAGTAAGGGGGTTAAACCCCGAAACAACAGCGAAAGCTTGTGGTAGAGATATGAATATTTCATATAAGGCAGCTTATGAAATATGTAAATTCATTAGGGGAATGAAGCTCAATGAAGCAATAGATTACTTGGAAAAAGTTTGTAGAAAGGAGAAACCAATACCATTCACAAGGTTTACTGGTAAAATTGCACATCATAGAGGGGTTGAGGGGAGGGCTACATTAAGATACCCTGTTAAAGCATCAAAAGAGATAATATCCTTATTAAATCAAGTTAAAGCCAACGCTGAATACAAGGGTTTAGACCCAGATAAATTAAAAATAATCCACATTGCAGCCATGAAGGGACCTACAATAAAGAAGTATATCGAAAGAGCATTTGGAAGAGCATCACCATACAATAGGCAACTCGTACACATAGAAGTCGCAGTTGCGGAGGAGGAAACATGAGCATAAAGAAATACTTCGTTCACGAAGGATACAAGGAAATGCAAATCGATGAGTATCTGATGAAGGAATTTGAGAGAGCAGGGTATGCTGGAATGGAAATGTATAAGACGCCACTAGGAACAAGGATAACGATATACGCCGAGAGACCTGGAATCATAATAGGTAGAGGTGGAATAACCATTAAAAAGCTTGCTGAAATACTTGAAAAGAGATTTGGAGTTGAAAGACCCCAAATAGCAATAGCACAAGTACAAAATCCAGAGCTAAATGCAAAGGTTATGGCGCTGAGGATAGCTAGAGCAATGGAGAAGGGGATAAACTTTAGGAGGGCAGCCTTCGTCGCCTTAAGACAGATAATGGATGCTGGAGCCAGAGGAGCTGAAATAATAATAAGCGGAAAATTGAGATCAGAAAGAGCAAATTACGAAAAAGTAAAAGCTGGAGAACTATTAAAAGCAGGGGAGAAGAAGGAAATACTTGTAGATGAAGCAAAAGCAGAAGTCTTGTTGAAGCCAGGAAAATATGGTATAAAAGTAAAGATAATGCCACCAGTAAAGACTCCAGACGAAATAACAATAAAGGAGAGGGCTGAACTAAAGGAGGAGGGGGAGGAAGATGGCGATACTGAGGATGAATGAAATAAGAAAGATGACACCTGAACAGAGGAGAGAAAAACTTTCAGAGCTTAAAGCAGAGCTCGCTAAAACCATGGCTTTAGCAGCTTCAGGAGCTCCACTAGACAACCCAAAAAAGATAAAGGAACTGAGAAAAGCAATAGCCAGAATACTAACAGTAGAGAATGAAGAGAAAAGGAGGGGGAAGAAGTGAAGATAACTGCGAAAAATATAATAGCCCACGAGCTCATAGGCTTAAAGGTTAAAGTGAGCGATTGTAGCAACAAGAGTTGCATAGGAATTAGTGGAAGAGTTGTTGATGAAACTATGAAGACAATTAAAATAAAAGATGAAAGAGACGGTAAAGTTAAAGTCATACCAAAGATTAATACAAAATTCATATTCGAAACAGAGATAGGGGAATTAGTGGAAGTTGATGGAAACGTAATAATAGCAAGACCTGAAGACAGATTGAAGAAGATAACTGTGAGGAGGAGGTGGTGGTAGATGAGCATCTCCGCAAGAAATATAGGAATACCAGGAGTTACACCTCCTACAACAACATGTAACGATCCATTATGTCCATACCATGGGAAACTGAGTATCAGAGGAAGAATAATTGAAGGAACAGTTGTAAGTAGTAAGATGAATAAAGCAATAGTTGTACAGCGAGACTACCTATACTACGTTCCAAAATATAAGAGGTATGAGAAGAGAAGATCTAAAATACATGCATACAAACCTCCATGCATAGAAGTTAAAGAGGGGGATCTTGTGAAAATAGCTGAATGCAGACCTATAAGCAAAACAATATCTTTCGTGGTAATAGAGAGAATGGAGGGGAAGAAGGGTGGCTAAGAGAGGAGCTAAAGGAGCTATTGGAGTATCATATAGACATGGTGTAAGTGCAGGATTACCAGTGGGAGCTAGAGTAAAATGTGCGGACAATAGCGGAGCAAGAATAGTTCAGATAATTGGGGTGATAGGGTTAAAGGGTAGATTAAGGAGGCTAATGTCAGCATCTGTTGGAGATATGGTTATAGTATCCGTAAAAGAGGGAACTCCAGAGATGAGAAGACAAATACTTAGGGCTGTGGTAATTAGACAGAGAAAACCGTACAGGAGGCTTGATGGAAGCTGGATACAATTCGAAGACAATGCAGTGGTAATAGTAACCCCAGAGGGTGAACCTAAAGGGACAGATGTAAGAGGACCAGTAGCTAAGGAAGCTGCAGAAAGGTGGCCTAAAGTTGCAGCCTTAGCAAGTATAATAATTTGAGAGGTGTAAGAAAATGTATTGGAAAACAAAATCCAAAAAACCTTCAAAACAGAGGAAAGCAATATTTGAAGCTCCATTACATAGAAGACACGATCTAATGTCAGCCCCCCTATCACCAGAATTAAGGAAGAAATATAATAGGAGGTCATTCCCCGTAAGAAAGGGGGATACCGTACTAATAATGAGGGGGGATTTTGCTGGAATAGAAGGGAAAGTTGTGAAAGTAGATTTAAAGGATATGAGGATATATGTTGAGGGGGCAACACGTAAAAAGGCTGATGGAACAACCATATATGCCCCCATACATCCATCAAAAGTTATGATAACTAAACTTGACTTATCAGATGAATTGAGAAGGAAGGCATTAGAAAGGAAGGTGACTGGAAGTGGGTAGGAAAGGTCCTCCAAAACATTTAAAGAGATTTGCATCACCAGCATTCTGGCCAATACCAAAGAAGGCATACACATTTACGGTTAGACCATTACCAGGACCACATCCAATAGAAGACTCTATACCACTACTAATAATTATAAGAGACATACTCAAACACTGTGAAACCTACAGGGAAGCAAAGAAGATAATTAAGAAAGGGGAAATACTTGTAGATGGAAGAATAATAAGAGAAGAAAAGTTTCCAGTGGGATTAATGGATGTAGTATCGATACCATCTACAGGTGAAAACTATCGCGTACTTCCAGACCCAATAAAGGGACTTATACTACATCCAATAGGGAAAGAGGAAGCAACATTCAAACTATGCAGAATAGAAAATAAAACCATGGTTAAAGGAGGAAATATACAACTAAACCTACATGATGGAAGAAATATATTGATAAAAGTGGCGAATCCAGCTAAACCCGAAGAAGACGTATATGATGTATTAGACGTTATAAAGATAGGGGTGCCAGATCAAAACATACAAGCACATATAAAATTTAGGGAAGGAATACAAGCCTTAATAATAAAGGGGAAGAATAGAGGGTTATATGGAAGAGTAAACAAGATTGAAGGACCCATACAAAGAGAATACAAAACAGCCATAATAGAGAGCTTTAATGGCAATCTAGTAAGAGCAAACATAACATACGTATTTGCAATTGGAGAAAATGAACAATTAATATCTCTACCAAAATGGTGAAAAACCCATGCCAAATATAAATCCCATGCAAAAGGTTATGATCGATAAAATTGTAGTGAATATGAGTGTTGGTCCAGGGGAAAGACTAGAGAAAGCAGTAAAAGTTCTAGAGGAAATAGTAGGGCAGAAACCATGTAAAAGGAGGGCTAAAAAAACTATAAGAGAATTCGGCATAAGAAGGGGGGAGGAAATGGCATGCATAGCCACGTTAAGGGGAGATAAAGCTAAAGATTTCCTACAAAGAACACTCGCAGCGAAGGGGAACGTAATTAAAAGGGAAAGCTTCGACAAAAATGGAAACATCTCTTTCGGAATAAGGGAACATCTAGATATACCTGGAACGAAATATGACCCAAACCTAGGAATATTCGGAATGGATGTAACAGTAGTATTCAAAAAGCCGGGATACAGAGTTGCAAAAAGGAGGAGGAAGAGAAGTAAAGTGGGAAGCAAACAGAGAGTGAAAGTAGAAGAAGCAATAGAATATCTTAAAAGCAACTTTGGAGTTGAAATTGTGGAGGGGTAACGATGGGGAAGTATAAGCCACCAAAAGAAAGAAAGTTCGGGAAAGGTAGCAGACCATGTATTAGATGTGGGCATCAAGGGCCGATAATAAGAAAGTACGGCTTAAATATTTGCAGGCAATGCTTTAGAGAAGTAGCTGAGAAAATGGGATTTAAAAAGTATATGTGAGGTGAATTGAATTGACCATGGTAGATCCACTATCCAATGCCCTCTCAAATATATGGAACAATGAAGTGAGAAGTAAAAATGAATGTATAATCACTCCATCATCAAAACTAATAATAAATGTGCTCAAAGTAATGCAGAAAAACGGCTACATCGGAGAAATAGAGTTAATTGATGATGGAAGATTTGGAAAGATAAAAGTTCAATTACTTGGAAGGATAAATAAATGTGGTGCGATAAGACCAAGGTACAGTGTGGGATATAAGGAGTTACCTCAATGGGAAAAGCAATTCCTACCATCAAGGGATATAGGGGTACTAATAGTGTCAACACCAAAAGGGGTTATGACAAGTAAGGAAGCTATAGAGAACAAAATTGGAGGAGTTTTACTAGCATACGTCTATTAACAGGGGGTATATGAATGGCTAAGATATACATAGCAAGAGAAGAAGTAGAGATACCGGAAAATGTAAGTGTACATTTAAAAGATAATAACGTAATTGTAGTTAAAGGACCTAAGGGAGAAATTAAAAGGGATTTTACGTATGCAAGAAAAATAACGATAAGATTGGAGGATAACAAGATAATAGTGGAAAAATATTTCCCATCAAAGCAAGAGAAGGCGCTTGTTGGAACAATAGCTGGACATATAAGAAATTTAATTAAAGGAGTTACGGAAGGCTTTAGATACAAAATGAAAATAGTATATTCACACTTTCCAATAAGTGTAAAGGTAAAGGGTGATTATGTTTATATTGAAAACTTCATAGGAGAAAAGTATCCGAGAAAAGCAAAAATAGTTGGTAAGGTAAAAATAAACGTCACTGGAGATGAAATAATAATAGAGGGTATTGATATAGAAGAAGTAAGTCAAACAGCTGCAAATATTGAGCATGCCACGAGAGTTACTGGAAGAGACCCAAGGGTATTCCTAGATGGAATATACGTTTATGAGAGGGAATGAGAACATGGAGAGGGAGAAGATAAAAGAGCTAATAAAGAAGATAAGGAGTAGGAAAATAGAATTCCTGAGACCATGGAGCTTCAGATTAAAGAGATTAGGGGAATCTTGGAGAAAGCCAAAAGGACTTGATGATAAACATAGATTACAAGTTAAAGGATATAGGCCTATAGTAAAAGTGGGTTATAGAAGTCCGAAAAAAATACGGAACATACACCCTTCAGGATACATTGAAAAGATAGTGTATAGACCAGAAGAACTTGAAGGTTTAGATCCAAACGTTTACGCTATAAAAATAGCTCACACTGTAGGTAGAAGAAAGAGGATGGAAATAATCGATAAAGCTAGACAATTGGGGCTGAAAATTCTAAATCCAACAATCATTGAGGAGGTAGAGTAACATATGCCAAACACTCTTAGAAGTATAAGGAGGATGGCTGCCGAAATCCTAAAGGTTGGAGAAAATAGGATATGGATAAATCCAGAGGAACTGGAAAGAGTTTCAGAAGCAATAACTAGAGAGGATGTAAAAGCATTAATTAAGGAGGGGATCATAAAGAAGAGGCCAGAAAAGGGGATAAGCAAAAAGGAGAAACGTAAAAGGAAGGGACCTGGAAGCAGAAAAGGACCAAGCATTAGTAGAAAGGTTAAATGGATCATGAAAGTTAGAGCACAAAGAAAGTTTATAAAACAACTTAAAGCTAAAAGGATTATCAGCAAATCCACATATAGAATGCTTTATAGAATGATAAAAGGGAATGCCTTCAACAGCATTTCACAAATAAAAACATACATAAAAGAGAAGAATCTAGCTAGGAGGAGGTAATATGGCTAGAGGAGCAAGATATAAAGTTCCATTTAGAAGGAGGAGGGAGGGGTTAACTGATTATAGAGCCAGACTAAAAATGATAATATCTAGAAAACCAAGACTTGTCGTTAGGAAAACCAATATGTATGTCATTGCACAGATAGCTGAAGCAAAGATAAATGGTGATGAAATATTGGTTTCAGCACACTCAAAAGAACTTAAGAAGTATGGGTGGAAGTATTCATACAAAAATACTCCAGCATGTTACCTCCTAGGATTATTAATAGGATACAGGGCGGTAAAGAGTGGGATAAAGGAAGCGATACTGGACATTGGATTACACAGACCAACAAAGGGAGCCAGAGTATTTGCAGTAGCTAAAGGAGCTTTAGATGCAGGATTAAACATACCAATATCAGAAGAAAAGATTCCAAGTGAAGAAAGAATTAAAGGGGAACACATAAAGGAATATGCAGAAAAACTATCCTCGGAAAATCCAGAAGAGTATAATAAGAGGTTTTCCCAGTACATTAAAAGGAAAGCTAGACCAGAAGACATCACAAAGGAATTCGAAAAAGTTAAAAAGAAGATAATTGTTGAATTAGGGGGGTAAACATGGGGGAGAAAGTAAATATGGAAAAAACCGAGTGGGAACCTAAAACCACGGTAGGAAGATTAGTTAAGGAAGGAACTATAACCTCAATATATCAACTATATAGCCTCAATCTACCAATACTAGAACCGGAAATAGTAGACATATTGGTTCCAAATTTAAAAAATGAAGTAGTATATGTCAGCATAGTTCAAAAACAAACAGATGCGGGAGAGCAAAGTAGATTTAAGGTTGCAGTTATAGTTGGAAATGAAGATGGATTAATTGGCGTTGGAACTGCAAAAGCGAAACAACTTAGATTCGCAATAGACAAAGCAATAGAAGATGCAAAGTTAAAAATAGTACCAGTACACAGAGGCTGCGGAAGTTGGGAATGCTCATGCAATAGGCCACACAGCATACCATTCAAAGTAGTTGGGAAAAGCGGAGGTGTCGAAATAACACTAAAACCGGCTCCAAGAGGAGTTGGACTAGTTGCAGGAGATCCTGCAAAAGCAGTTCTTAGACTTGCAGGTGTACAAGATGTATGGTCATCCACGAGGGGGGAAACAAGAACAACATTAAACTTCATAATGGCAACTTACAATGCCTTAAAGAATACATATAGATTTAGGTTGGGATGGAGACGTGTATTAAAATGAGCAAACTCATAGCAGTAATAAGAATTAGAGGAACCGTGGGAGTTCCAAAAGAAGATGAAGACACATTAAAAATGCTTAGATTGAATAAACCAAACCACATGAGAATATTAAAGCCAAATCCGAGCATAATTGGAATGGTAAAGAAAGTTGAAAAATACGTGACGTGGGGGGAAATAGATTTAGAAACATTAGAATTGGTCTTGAAGAAGAGGGGGAGACTCACGGGAAACAGGAAGTTAACAGATGAATACGTGAAAGAGAAGCTTGGATTAAACGGGATAAAAGAACTTGCAGAAAAAATATTTAATGGAGAAATAGACATAAACGACTTAAAAGATTTAAAGCCAGTATTTAGATTAACACCTCCAAGCGGTGGATTTAAGAAATCAGTAAAATCATTCTATTCATCAAATGGAGAACTTGGGTATAGAGGTGGAGAAATAAACAAATTGATAATTAGAATGATATGAGGGTGATTAAAATGGTTGTAAGAAGAGAGAAGAAGAGTAGAAAACTTAGGGGTAGTAGATACATGGGATATGGTGGAACGCAACATAGAGGGAGCGGACAAAAAGGTGGAGTTGGAAAAGCAGGATTACACAAACACAAATGGTCATATATATTGAAATATGATAGAGATTATTTCGGTAAACACGGCTTCAAAGCGCCAAAAAGCATTAAAGAAATCGATAAACCAATAAACCTATGGGAAATAGAAGAATTATTGATAAATAAAGGCAAAGTGAGTGGAATTGAAAAAAATGGAAGAATGATAATCGATGTAACGCAATTTGGATACACAAAGGTTTTGGGTGAAGGAAGGATAACGAAACCAATAATAGTTAAAGCCAAGAGTTTCACTAAAAAGGCTGTGGAAAAAATTAAGGGGGCTGGTGGAGACGTAATTAAATTGGAGTCTCAACCAACAAATTAACATAAATTATTTAGTGTTTAAATCAATAGTTTAGTGTGAAGTTTATGCCGAGAGCCATTGAACTTCTTGAACCATTAACAAGAATATTACCGGAAATTGAAAAACCAAAACAGAGATTACCATTAAGAGAGAGATTGATGTGGACAGCCGTAGTGCTTACATTATACTTTATCATGAGCGAAATACCTCTTTATGGTATAAGAGGAGTATTGGGATACGACCCATTCATGTATATGAGATGGCTTTTCGCATCAAAAAGAGGAACACTAATGGAACTTGGAATAGGCCCAATAGTCACAGCAGGGTTAATAATGCAACTACTCGTTGGATCAAAAATCATAGATATAGATTTAACAAATCCAAAAGATAGAGCGTTATTCAGTGCTTCACAAAAGCTTATGACATTAATATGGAGTGCCATACAGTCGATATCATATATACTTGGCGGAGCTTTTGGACAATTAGACATACACGTATCAATACTTATATTCCTACAATTAATGATCACCACATTACTATTGATGTTAATGGATGAAATGATACAAAAAGGGTGGGGGCTTGGAAGTGGGGTAAGCCTATTTATAGCTGCAGGCATATCCCAACAAATTTTCTGGGAAACCTTCTCACCAGTTATTGGAAGTGATGGCAAATATGTTGGAGCAATATTATACACTGCTCAAACATTACTAAGTGGAGAAGGATTAATGAAAGCTCTGATAAGACCATATGGACTCCCAAGCTTAACAGGACTGATAGTAACCATCGCAATACTACTCTTCGTAATCTACATGGAGGGGACAAGAATAGAAATACCGATAACAATGGCGAAATATAGAGGGATCAGAACAAAGATACCATTAAAATTCCTATACGTTTCAAATATACCAATAATATTCACATCAATGCTATTCATAGACATACAGATAATTGCCCTACTAATATGGAGGCAATTCAATATGAACAATACAAATATAATATTGAACCTAATTGGAACCTTTAACCAAACAACAAACACCCCAATTGGTGGATTGGCATACTATACGAAGCCACCATCAGGAATATCATCGGTTATGAATGACCCAATACATGCAATCATATACTCAGCTCTACTAATAATTTCATCAGTAACATTCTCAATAATATGGGTTCAAGCATCAGGACTAAGCCCAAAAGATCAAGCTGAACAACTAGTGGCTTCAGGACTACAAATACCTGGATTTAGAAGTTCACCAAAAATTGTAGAGGGGATACTCAATAGATATATACCACCGCTAACAATACTAAGCGGAATAATTGTTGCATTAATAGCCATAGTAGCAGATCTACTTGGAGCTATAGGATCTGGAATGGGAATACTACTGGTTGTGGGCATAATATACCAGTATTGGGGGATGTTAACACAAGAACAAATGATGGAAGCATACCCAATACTAAAGAGACTTGCCGGAGAAAAATAGTTAAAAAAAGATAAGAAAGTTTTTAACTATAAATTAAATAAACATACCTATCAGAATTAATGAATGGTGAAAGGGATTGCTGGATTGGATCATAGACTACTTAATAAAGCTCTTCGGCCCATACAGAGACCCACCACTTTCAGCAATAACAGTTATGGGTATAAGCATTTTAGTATGTATGATAACCATAGCAGCCAACTATCTACTACTTGACGTGGAAAAATTGAGGAAGCAAACAATGGAAATAAATGAGTGGAAGCTACAAATGAGACAAGCAATTTTAAGCAATGATAAAAGGCAAATAGCTAAATTGAAGAAAAAGGAAGCCTACATAAAAGAATTAGAAGCAAGTGTAACTGCACAGAGGATGAAGCCAACATTCATATTCATGATCCCACTATGGATATTCTTTATAATATTTGCCGCCGTGTTTAGCAACCCAGAATATGGATATGTTGTAGTAACACCATTCCCAATACCATTTGCGGGATACAAACTGGGTTTTGGATCTTGGTACATATTATGCTCAATACTTATACTACCAATACTTCAAAAAATATTTAAATTGACATGAGGGGGTGTATATGAACGTTAGATCTAGAACCAAAAGAATTGTCTTGAGGAAAACTCCCGGGGGGAGAATTGCAATACATTATGAAAGGAGGAGGCCAAACATAGCTAAATGCGCTTTATGCAAATCAGAATTAAGGGGGGTTCCAAACCTACCACCAGCAAAAATGAGAAAACTACCAAAAAGTTCTAAGAGACCTACTAGACCATACGGCGGATATTTAGACCATAAATGTTTGGAAAAACTCATAAAAATGGCTGTTAGGGAGGACACCCATTGAAAAAAATAGTTATAACTGTAAGTGGACCACCAGGCTCAGGTAAAAGCACACATGCAAGGAAAATAGCGGAAAAACTTAATTTAAGATACTTTTCAATAGGGAGATATTTTAGAGACATAGCTAGCAGAATGAACCTAAGTTTAGAGGAATTTCAAAGAATAGCTGAAAAAGATCCTAAATACGATCTGGAAGCTGACAATAGAACATTAATGGAAGCAGAGAGAGGGAATGTGGTGATAGACGGTCATTTAACAGGCTGGATAGCAAAGGATAAAGCAGACATAAAAATATACCTAACAGCATCACTAGAAGAAAGAGCTAAAAGGATTGCGAAAAGAGATGGGAAAACTTTTGAACAAGCAATGAATGACATAAAAAGGAGAGAAGAAAGCAACGCCACAAGATATAAGACTTTTTATGGAATAAACCTCGATGATCTAAGCATATACGATATCGTTATAAACACCGAGAAGTGGGGGGAGGAAGAAGTATCGCAAACTCTAATATACTTGATACAGAGATATATGGAGAAACGAAATGCTTTTAATTAAGTGACCAAAATCTCTTTTGTCTGGAGGGAGAACTATGCCAGCAATAGAGGTTGGAAGAATATGTGTAAAAACTAGAGGCAGAGAAGCTGGTAGAAAATGTGTGATAGTAGACATAATAGACGACAAGTTCGTTTTAATAACTGGACCAAAAAATGTTAATGGAGTAAAGAGGAGGAGGAGCAACATAAAACACTTAGAGCCAACAGAAAATAAGATAGAAGTAAAGGCAGGAGCATCAGACGATGAAGTGATAGAAGCACTAAACAAGAAAAATCTATTGGAATACATGAAGGAACCAGTAAAAATAGAGATCCATTGAAAATGAGCAAAGCAATATAAACAATCAACTAATCAAATTTTATTGAGGTGGAATTATGAGCCAACCATCTAGGAAAAGGGAGATACTAATAAAAGGTGAAGAAACATTAAACCCAGAGTATGGAGTAAACCCATATTATAGGCCAATGCAAATCCACATAAAATATGGAGTTATAAATTTAGATAAAACACCTGGACCAACAAGTCATGAAATAACATCATGGGTGAAGAGAATACTGAACATAAAGAAAGCAGGACATGCCGGGACCCTAGAGCCTCTAGAATGGGGCGGGGAAACCCGAAGGTTTCAGGTGTACTTCCAATAGCACTGGAAAACGCCACAAAAGCTATGATGGCAATGGTCAAAGCCCCAAAAGAATACATATGTGTAATGAGACTACATGGAAAAGTAAATGAGGAAGATATAAAAGCTGTATGCAAAGAATTTGTTGGACAAATATATCAGAAACCCCCATTGAAATCATCGGTAAAAAGAGTTGTAAGAATAAGAACAATATACTATCTTGATGTACTAGAAATATCTGGTAAAGATGTATTGATGAAGATAGGATGCGAAGCTGGAACCTACATAAGAAAGTTGTGCCATGACATAGGAATAGTGCTTGGAGTAGGAGCCCATATGCAAGAACTCAGAAGAACTAGGAGTGGAGTGTTCAAAGAAGATGAAACACTAACAACCCTACATAGACTTAAAGATGCATATGACACATGGATTGAAGAGGGGAATGAAAGCGAATTAAGAAAGATTATATTGCCCGTGGAGAAAGCTGTAGAAGAAACTCCAAAAATAACCATAAGAGACAGTGCTGTTGACGCAATATGCCATGGAGCAGACTTAGCAGCACCAGGAATATTAACCATTGAAAGTGGAATTAAGAGGGGAGATTTAGTGGCATTAATGACGAAGAAAGGAGAACTAGTTGCTTTAGGAACAGCCCAGAGGAGTAGTGAAGAAATTTTAAACGCTGAAAATGGTATAATGGTGAAAACTAGGAGAGTTATAATGGAGAGAGGTACATACCCAAAAATGTGGAAATAAATTATTTATGAGTTAAAGGAGTAAAATAAGAGTGAGCCGGGGTAGCCTAGCGGTAAGGCGCAGGCCTGGAGAGCCTGTGTCCCTTCGGGGACTCGCGGGTTCAAATCCCGCCCCCGGCGCCAAACAAATAAAATCATGATTTTAGGATTTATGATTTTGTAGAAAATGATGCAGATCATTCATTTAATAAGCGAAATCGAGAGAAATAGCATATTATCTATTAATGATGACTCTACACAATCGTATTTATTGAAGAAAGTGTATCTAGTCACTTTGATTCTGTACTTTTAATGACCCTTATAGGCTCATGGAATACCTTGATTTGATAATACTCAGTTAACTTTGAAATTATATTCCCCCTTAACTTTTGATCTAAAGCTTCAGGTGGGTACACTCCTGGTTCTTTTAATTCCTTTATTATACCAATTGATGATACCACTACAGCCGCTGCAGAGAAAGCCATTGGAGTTGTGGCTATTTTCATATTCAGTAAGTCACTTAATCTTGGAGGTAAAGCATTAATTCTTGAAATCGATCTTTCTCCACCCTTTAAACCTATGGCTTCAACTGATACAGCCAAAATTATGTTATCTAGACCATGTATATGCTCAATAGGATTGTATCCATCGAATTTCTTTGCTAAACTATAAAGCACTTTTATCGGTGAAATAAGTTTCCTATCAACTCTTATTTCATTATTGCTAAATAAACCTAAATCGTAAAGTCCCTTCACAAACTCTATTTCAGATCCACCTGATTTCAGATCAATTCTCTTAAGCTTTATATATCTTGGGAGTGTCGCTATTTCATCTCCATATATTAAGTAAGTCCTCTTCTTACCAATTGGATTTGGAAATTCGTACTCTTCCATACCACTCAATGGCTTCTCAATTTTAAAGTGCCCATCCTCATAGACTATTGGTGGGCAAGAGAAGTGCTCTATTGTTAGATGTGGAGACCAAGACCAAACACGCCAATAAGGTATTTGATCTTCAACAAGCCTCACCCTTACAACTTCAACTTCATCTAAAACCTCTGAACACCATTTAGCCATTAAATTGGTTAATCCAGGTGAAACGCCTAAATTGATTATAGCTCTTAATCCTTCATGAACAAATTCACTATTCAAAGATAGTTGCTCAGCATTTGCATACTCGTTTGATGCAAGATCCAAATAATCTACACCGGCTTTCAAACACCCCTTCATTATCTTAATATTCAAAGTTGGAGAAACGGAATTTATTACAACATCAACTCCCTTGATAAAATTCTCAATCTCAGAACTCCTTGATAGATTAAGCTTCCTAAAATCTACAATACAATGCACATCATCATAATGAACATTCTTAAGTGAAGATTTAACAGCATTAATTTTCTCAGAATTCTTATCACAACAAATAAGTTCAGATATAGTGTCATTTGCAATAAGCATTCTACAAATATTTGACCCAACCAAACCTAAACCAAGCAGTAAAACCTTCATAGAAGACACCCGCAAAGTAATAAATAAACTAATTACTTTAAGTGAAGCCTATAATTGGCAATAAGTTAAAATAACGATAATTAATATAAACTTTACTTCATCAAAACATTGAACCCCATATCAAAGCGAAACGTTTAAATCTACAGGTTTAATGGATGCTACACATTCATTTAAAAAGTGGTCGAATTCCAATTCCAGTAATAATTTAGAAATAACGTTGGGATCAGCCATCGTGGTTACACGTCTAGGCCTAGCCCAACAGCCAATACTGGAACTTACAGAACTATCTCCTGCAATAGCATAATCATAAAATCCAAGTTTCTTAGCAATAGATACTATCTCCTCCTTATCATAGGAAATTAAAGGTCTAATTACTGGGAGATTGGAATATGAATCTAAAACCATTAAATTCCTTGAAGTTTGAGAAGCAACTTGACCAAGAGATTCACCAGTAACAATAGCCCAAGCCCTCAACTTCTCAGCTAATTTATTGGCAACAGCGTACATCATTATCTTACACAACACACAAACATACCTCTCACCCTTATCATGAATATGTTCAAGCCACTTGTAATGATCATATGTATAAACATGTAAATCCTCACCAAGATGCCAATACGAAATCCTCCTAGCAATATTAATGAAATTCTTAAACCTCAAGGGATTATTGATATCAGCGTGAAGAATGATCAAAGGGCATCCACGTTTCATCATATACCAAGCAGCCACAGGTGAGTCGATACCCCCAGAAACTAAGCACACAACCCTCCCAGAAACCCCCAATGGTATTCCACGTAAACCATCCCTCCTCCACAAATAAATGTAGCAATCATTATTCCTCACCTCAACGTAAACAGTTCTATCTGGAGACTCTAAAGAGACTTTCAATCCAGTTTTCCCCTCAATGATAGATCCAAGCTTAACTTCAAGATCTCTACTACTAAAATCATGCTGACCACTCCTCCTAACCCTAACGGCAAAGCTCTTAGCATCTCCGAGAAGTATATTACAGTTTTGAAACATAAAATCCTCGAGTTTAGATAATTCAACATATATGTAGGGGGAGTAATAAGATATGCCAAAAATCCTACTCAAAACACTCATAGCTTTCTCGATATCATCAACATCTACAATGATTCTAGACCACTTATGCTTAACATTACACTTCAAACCCTCACTTCTCAAACCTATAGTTATATTCTTCATCAATTTACGAACATAACTACGTCTAACAAAATCAGACTTAATGGCTATTTCACCATAAGCAATCAGAATTCCATCCCACACCAACATATAATTCTATAACTTTCATTAACAATTATAGAGATATAAGAGATATAAGTGTAATTGAGGGAAACTTAGAAATTCATATCTAAGGAAAAGTAAATAAAGAATTGAAATAATATATTTTTGTAGCCGGGGTAGCTCAGACTGGGAGAGCATCCGGCTGAAGACCGGACTGTCGTGGGTTCAAATCCCACCCCCGGCATCAACATTAACGTTAAATTGAGGATACAAGCTATTAATAGAAGTTGAGTAGTTGGTATGCTGACTCCATGAATCAGAAGGAAACACTAGATAGTTTACACTCTTCAATGAGAAGTTTAAAATGAAATTGAAAATTCATAAAACATCCAATTTAAAAAAGTGAATTTAGAGATTTATGAAGGCACCTTTGTATAGCATAGCCACCAGTCGAGACACTTGATCTCACCAGCCTTCTCCTGTTCTCTCCTCTTTTTAATCATGTCCACAGTATTTGCTGGCGGAACAATTACATTGTCTCCTACGATCTCATTATTTGGCCAGTTTGCTGGGATTGCATATCCTTTATCGGCGATTTGTAATGCTTTAATCATTCTAAGGATCTCATCGATATTTCTGCCAAGTTCCATGGGATAATAAAGTATAGCTCTGATTATTCCTTTAGGATCAACTATGAATACTGCTCTTACAGTTTGAGTCCCTTCTGCTTGTTTGTGAAGCATTCCCAATCTTGCAGATATGGAACCAGTATTATCCGCTATGATTGGAAACTGTATTTCAACATCCAATTTTTCCTTTATCCACTCCTCCCATTTTAAATGAGCAAACACTTGATCTATGCTGAGACCAATTAATTCACAATTAAGGTTTTTAAATTGCTCATACCTCTTTTGAAAAGCTACAAACTCCGTTGTGCAGACAGGTGTAAAATCTGCTGGATGACTGAATAAGACAAACCATTTCCCACTATAGTCGTCTGGCAATTTGATAATACCTCTTGTTGTTTTAACCTCCATTTGGGGGAATCTTTCACCTATTAGAGGCATTGTATGTTCCATAGTTTTCACCAATACGTTACTCATAAATAATTAATGTGAAATTTCATCATTAAAAGTTTATGTACGATATTCGGATAAAATTATATAGAAATCTAAAGAATTCAGACAAAAATGGGATTATATTAGACGAAGTTGGTCAAATATCTAAAGTTTCTAGCGAGAGATTGATGTAAATCGATATAATTTTCATTCACAATATAATTGTATTAGAAAAAATTGGAGTTTATTTTGGAGCTCCGCTTATAGTTTTCCCATTCTGTACAGTGTTGTTCCGCAAACAGAACATTTTCCACGTATTGCTAGTCTACCGTTTTTTAGAGTCACTTGCTCAGGGTTCACCATAGTCCTTTTGGCTTTGCACTTCACACAGTATGCTTCTACCAAGATGTATCACTATAGAATATCTATAGGTGTTTTATACTTAAAAGGGTTGTGACTAAAATTTAATGAATTATAGTAAATTTGGGTAAAAAATAAATGAAAGCATATTTATTCATTATGGATATTTATGGATCCACCTATATACTGTTTTTATTGGTACTTTCAATTCATTTGATATCTCTTTCACAGTTAATCCTTTATCTCTAAGTTCTCTAGCTCTTTCCATAAGTTTTCTTCTCTCAAATTTATGATATTTTGATTTATTTTCAATAATTATTCTGTTTTCATGACCGAAAAGAGATAAAGCAAACTTAAATGCAGTTAGATTACTACTCTCCTTAGAAATGTAACCTATAATTTTAATTTGATAATTTCTCTCAATATAGCTCTTAAGTTGTATCAATGCCGACTTTATTACCTTAAATGTCATATTTGAATTATGAAATGTAACTGTTACCACTTTATCTTTCTCATTAATTTCCACATCATAAGCATTTGTACTTAGATTCATAGGGGACACCTCAAATTGAATAAACTATCTATTAAAAGTTTAAACTGTAATATAAAGTTTTCTCACTTTTCAAATTATTCAAAAGAGAGAAAGATTTATATCCCTTCTCACATTATAATAATAATGAAAATGAGAATTATAAGGGGGTGAGAACCATGAACTGGAAGATGAAGATCATGGAAAAGATCGTGCCAATAATAACTGATAGAAGACCTCCAATAATTAAGAAAATAATTTCAAAAATTAAATAATTTTTTATTTTTTATGTTATTAAGAGGATTATGATTGGTGCAAATACCTCTGCCACCAATGACATCACTGTGATCATAGTGTTTAAGGATGGTCCTGCAGTATCTTTAAATGGATCCCCTACGGTATCCCCTGTAACTGCAGCCTTATGAGCTTCAGAGCCTTTACCACCATAAGCCCCAGATTCTATGTACTTCTTAGCATTATCCCATAATCCTCCAGAATTAGCCATGAATAAAGCAAAGATTATTCCAGTAACTATGCTTCCAGCTAGGAAACTTGCAAGGGCCTCTTTACCTAGGAATATCAATGTTAGTATGGGCATTATTATTGCAAGAGAACATATTGGTATAAGCTCTTTTAAAGCTCCTTTCGTTGCTATATCAACACATTTAGCGTAATCAGGCTTAACTTTACCTTCGAGGATTCCAGGGTTCTCTTTAAACTGTCTCCTTATCTCTTCAATCATTCTCTCAGAGTTTCTGCCAACAGCGAGTATTAAGAGTGCTGAAAGAAATGGGGGCATCATTCCTCCTAGAATCAACCCGGATATTACTTCAGGGGTCATTAAGTTTAATACTTCTATATCCACTGAATGTGCATATGCTGAGAATAGTGCAAGTACTGTTAGTGCTGCGGCTCCTATAGCAAACCCCTTTGTTATAGCCTTAGTGGTATTTCCTGCAGCATCTAGTCTATCTAGAATCTCAACAATCTCCTCCCCAAGTCCAGATTGCTCAGCAATACCTTTTGAGTTATCGGATACTGGGCCGTAAGCATCTGCAGAAATAGTCATACCCACAGTGGCAAGCATACCCACAGCAGATATGGCTATACCGTAGAATGGGTTTACATTGAAGTATAGCGATAAGTACCAGGCAGCAATCGTTGCTACACAAATTCCAATTACTGGTGGAACTATGCTTATCAAACCATATGAAAAACCAGTTAGTATATTTATTGCTGCACCTGTAGTTGAAGCTTCAGCAACTTTCTTTGCTGGAAGCCTATCAATAGATGTGAAGTAATCTGATGTTACCCCAATAATGACTCCAGCAATTAATCCAGCAGCTGTTGGCAGAAAGATTCCAAGCCATCTCTGACCAATCCCAGAAGAATATGTGGTTAATAGTAGTAGAATTGCAAAGCAAATCCATGTTGAGAATGAACCTCTATTGAGCGCTGCTCCAGGATTCCCCTTAATGCTAAATCTAACTACTATTACACCAATTATTGATGATAGTAACCCAATGGATGCTATCATTAATGGAAGAATAATCAATATATTTTCACCAAGCTCTGCACCAATTATCATTGCAGCCACTATACTGGCTATGTAAGAATCAATTAAATCAGCTCCCATACCTGCCACATCACCCACATTATCACCAACATTGTCAGCTATGACAGCGGGATTCCTCGGATCATCCTCAGGAATTCCAAGTTCAACTTTACCAACGAGATCAGCACTAATGTCAGCAGTCTTAGTGTATATTCCACCACCAGCTTTTGCAAATAAAGCCAATGCACTTGCACCAAAACTGAAACCTAGAACTATAGTTGAAGACTCAAGGTCACCCCAGCCAAGTAGGAATCGGTATACATAAAATAATATGCTTATTCCAACTAATGATAAACCAACCACGAACAATCCCATAACAGCTCCACCATAAAACGCTATTGGGAAAGCCTTAATCATACCACTTCTAGCAGCATTAGTTGTTCTAACATTAGCTTCCACAGCTGCTTTCATACCAAAATATGCTGCTAGAGTTGTACATATAGACCCCAAAATATACGCCATGGAAATACTTAAACCATGAATTACACTTTTTGGAGGCATCGAATATATTAAACCCAAAATTATAGCCATTACTGAGACGAAAATGAATAAAGTCTTATTCTGCCTTTTCAAATAAGCTTCAGCACCCTCTTTAATGGCGTCAGCAATAAACTGCATTCTTTCAGTACCACGATCCTGTTTAACGATGTAATTGTATAATAAGATAGCTATAGTTATTGAGAGTAACCCAATAGCCATGGCAAAGAAGAGCCACATCATTTAAACCACCAAGCATACTTCCGGAAAGATTAGAAGCTTAACATATATATTAGTTTTATGTCCATAAATATTAAAGGAGTTTCTACGAAATATAAAATCTAAATAATTAATAATTGATGGGCATAGTTCAGATATTGATGAAATTACATGAGCATATGGATGTGAATATTAAACTATTCAATGCCATGAAAACCATAAATCAATAACAACATACCAATCCCAGAGATAATCATAGAATTGAATAGGGATAAATCACCTACAATGTATGGGAACACAACCATAGCACCATAAATTCCTCCAACAAAAGACAATAACAACTTGCCAATCAACAACTTATATCTCAAGGCATAATAAGCCATCAAAATAGATGTACAAGTTAAGAAGCCATAAATTAAGTGTAGAATGAAATTATGAGATAATGTTAATATGGATAAACCCCATGCAGAGAGAATGAAAGAACCTAAAACTATTAATATGACATCCCAACCATAATATTTACTTTGCATAATCTAAATTTTCAAATCAATGAAATATATTAATTTCTAATAGAAGCCAAGAGTTTACCATAACCTTTAATTCCAAAACCATAATTTAACCTTTTAAGAACAGCCCATATTGATGCAGAATTACTGGATAAAACTGGTATACCTGCAATATCCTCCAACCTTTCTATCAAATTTAAAGTTGGCATATTTGTACAACTTATAAATATAGCATCAGATGATGAGTAATCAAGTTTAGAGAATAAATCCATAATGACACTCGGACTCACTCTACCTATATCAACATTCCTAATTATATTCAAAGACTTTAAATCAAGAACCTTAAAACCGTTCCCCACAAGAAATCTTTCCTCCAAAACATTCAGTTCATCAATGTATGGAGTTATAACTGAAATTTTCTCAGCTTTAAGAAATCTCAAAGCACTAATCACAGCACCAGAAGTAGATATAGCAGGCTTACCAGTAAGCTTCTCAATCCTACTCTCAATAAGCTTATCATAACCCACCCCCCTAAACAAGCTACCAGTAGTACAACCATACAAAATTATATCAACATCTGCATCAGCAAGTTTTAAAGCCTCATCATCAATCTCAGACTCCATAAGCTCTAACCCCTCAACGGTAACTTCTCTAAGCTTTAAACGTGCTGTATGAATAGAAAAATCTCTAGGAAGAACCCTCCAAAACTCCAATTCCATAGTCGTATTTGAAGAGGGAATCAATAAGCCTATCCTAAACAATCTCACACCTACTTAAAAATTTAAAAACCACCAATATAAAATAAATATTATTGGGGGCAATGACTGATCAGAGTTAAATAGATTGATGATCTAAAGGCATTAGGAGGAGCCCCACACTAAAAGCGGCGGTCGTCCAGCCTGGTCTAGGACCCGAGTCTCCCAAGCTCGTGATCCCGGGTTCAAATCCCGGCCGCCGCATCAACAAAAAACAAATGAAAAGAAAATAATATATACATAAAAACGCTAATCACACAAATAGTACGGTGAAAAACTATTGTATGATGAGATTGACAAAAACAAGTTCATCAAGGAGTTAATGAAACTGAAGAACACACTCATAAAAGTTCAATTAGTAGATGGAAACGTTATTGCTGGGAAACTTATAAGTATAGACCCGGAATACCTAAACCTAATACTTGAAGTACCCATCAAAGAAGATGAAGATGTGGGAGAAATAGTAATGATTCCAGGATCTTCAATAAGCTACATAAAGTGGATGAAAAGAAGAGGGAAGAAGACAAATTTGGAAGGAACAATACTTAAACTCCTCGGAAACGAGCCAAACATATCTAAAGAAGAAATAGCGAAAATACTAAATATAGATGTGAAAAACGTGGAGAAAGTTATTAAAAGCTTGAAGAGGAAGGGGCTTATAGACGAGCAGAAAGACAATAAGAACTGAGATAGAAGGCAACCGTTTAATTATAAGAATGTGAGTATAAATTAAAATTGAATTTAAATGGGAGTAAAAGTTACACCAATAGCATTTGAAAGTTTAGGAGTTAGATCAATGTGTACATACATTGAAACACAAAACATAAGAATGCTAATAGATCCCGGAGCATCTCTTGGATTCAGATACGGTAAGATGCCTCATCCACTGGAATATAGAAGTCTAATAGAAACAAGAAAAAGAATGTATCAATTAGCTGAAAAGGTAGACATGATTATAGTGACACACTACCACATAGATCACTACACACCATTAAAAATGACAGACTACCTATGGACTTGGACAACACCAGATGAAGCAGAAAAATTATATGAAGATAAAAGGGTGATAATAAAAGATTACAAGAACAATATAAATTTAAATCAAAGGAGGAGAGGATGGATATTCTGGAAACTATTAAATAAAGTTAAATGCAAAATTGAAATTGCAGATAATAGAGTTATTGTGGAGGGAGATACAAAGATAATCATAAGCAAACCAGTACCACATGGAGAAGAAAATTCAAAACTCGGATACGTATTAATGGTGAATATAGAAGAAAATGATGAAAGAATACTTTTTGCATCAGATATACAGGGACCCCAAACCAAAATGCTTACAGACTATATAATATCGTTAAAACCGGATATGATAATATCGAGTGGCCCCCCAACATACATGCCAAACACAGTAAAAAATATTGATGAAACAATAAGTAACATTGTAAAAATAAAAATGAAGATAAAACATACAATACTAGATCACCATATTTTAAGAGACAAAAAGTGGAAGTATTACTTTGATGAAATAAAAGAGAAAGCCAAGAATGACAACATCATTGAAACAGCAGCAGAATATCTTGGATTAGAATTAAATGCATTGGAATGTGTAAGAGATGAACTATATGAGAAAGAAGAACCATCAACAGAATTTACAAAGTGGTATAGATCAATACGTAAGCATCGTGGGAAAGAACCTCCACCAATATGACAACACTCAAACATCTAGGAAAAAAATAAAAAGATAAAAATCTTAACTCATTACATTAAATAATTCGTTGCTGACAATTTTCAATTTAAATCATAATCCCAACAATAATTTCATGGGTTTCCTCTCTACAAGCAGATTTATATCCTTAGCAGTCACTACCCTTTCATTTCCAATTTCAGAATAGAAAGTGGTATTGGAACCTCTTTCAAATGTAAATCTATAGGCGTATCCAACCTTTTCATCACCCCTATCTTCAAGCACCCTTATTACAAGTGCTTCAACTACCCCCTCTTCACTTCGATACAATCCGTTTATAGCATTTTGGAATCCTTGCGGATTTAATATGTCAAATAAGCATATTTTACCTTTACTCATACTCCTAGGTTTTCCCAAAAGCTTTTTACTTTCATTTACATGAACTTCTAAATTGTTTAAGTTTATTCTGTCCCCACGGGATAAGTAAGACAATTTAAATGAATCTCTACACTTCATTTCAATCAATACTGTGACAGATTTACCTATAACTTCACAAATATCATCAATAACCTTTAATGCAGTACCTTCATCTATCCCAATACCTATCTTGACATCAGTTTTCCATAAAGCTTCAAAAAGTCTCGGAAATCTCCCCCTCTGTATAAAATGTTGATCAACAATCACTTCTCCATCTCTTAGAAAACCGAGCCCCCGTCCAACTACAACATCCATATCCATACCTCCATATATCATTGGGTTACTCATTACTGCAGCACCAGCACTAGACCCAGAAATAACCTTACCACTTGAAAACAGCATCCTTATGGCTTTCAAGGCAGGAGTTTCATTGCCATTGACTATTAATCCTTTAACTACCTTCTCCTGCGAACCCCCTGTGAAAAACACTCCATCTAAACTTAAAATTAAATCAAAAATTTCCGATGAAAAAGCATTAACATTATAGTTTTCCGAAGTAATGTCCACAAGTACAGGTTTTGCACCAGACTTTTCAAATAATATTCTATGATTATTCCAAGATTCATATGGAGAATCGCTGGCAAGGGGGATTATACCTATTTTACAACCAGAACCACCAGCCAATTCAGTAATGGCGTTAAAAATTTCATCAACATTAAGTATTGCTCCACCAGCAACAACCAATTTCATGAATATATGTTAATGTTAACAATAGATATAAAAAAATAACTTGGCTAACCGATCTTTATACCCTCATAATATGGAAATGGGTTCAGCACTCAAGATCTAAATCATCTACATGATCATAAGGGCTAGAGTCATCATCCCCAATAATTCAATTTATGATTAGTGTAAGAAAAATTTATCTCTATCTAGATTGAGTTGGAATTGATATCGATTTGAACAACATCAAACCATCGGTATTAGCATTTGTAAAAAGAGCACATGAAAAAGAAGCAGCTATAGAAATATTGGACTGTATATTACCATACGACATAAATGCAAAGTTTAGAATCCTAGATATTCCCGGTATAGTGATTATTGAATCAAGATTGAAAGGCTTAGAGATTATTAGGATACTGAAAAAATGCTTTATAAGTCAAGCTAAGAGAATTATACCAATAAGTGATGTAGTGAAAACAAACCCCACAGAAATTATAAACAATGTCATTAAATTATCCAAGGAAATGGGGAACAGGGGGGCTAAGTTTAAAATTGAATTGAAAAGCTATGATAGGTCAAATACCTATAGACCAATTATAGATATCATAGCAAGAAAACTAATAACAGAAAATGGATGGATTGTGAAATTAAAGGAACCCGAAGTAATTATCTTCATACACATATTTAATGATGAGACTTTCATATCAGTAGTTAAACGAGGAGAAGTCTGGGAATTGAAGGAATATTTGTGAGTAAAAATCACTTTCACATAACACTCTACTATAAATTAGTTTAAATAAACGAAATTTATAAATTTTTGGAATAAATAAAGAAGTCTGAGGAAATTGTCAAAGATAATTGAAGAAGAATTATTTAAAAGGACAATATTCAAAGATGAAAGCAAACTATCAACAGACTATGTTCCACAGAATCTAATTCATAGAGAAAACGAAATAAGACAATTATTAAACTACCTTAGATGCATGATTGATGCCCCAGGGAATATCACTCAAAAAGTTCTAATAGTGGGACCTGTAGGGACAGGGAAGACAGCTACATCAAAGCTCTTCGGCTCAAGCTTTTCAGATGCAGCCAGAAGAAGAAACATAAAATTAAGATATATCCACGTGAATTGCCATAAGGATAGAACCCCCTTCCTAATACTGATGAAGGTAGTTAAGACGTTAATAGATGGATTTCCAGATAGAGGACTTTCAACACAAGAGCTATTAAATATAGTATGTGAGAGACTTGAAGAAGAAGATGAATATCTGCTTTTAACATTAGATGAAGTTGATTACTTCATAAGGGTGGGAGGGGAATCCTCATTATACGACCTATTAAGAGCCTCAGAGGAATATCTAAATAAAAAGCAGAGGATGAGCTTTATATTAATAGCTAGAGATCAATTCTTCATACCACTACTAGATAGAAGCACACAAAGCGTTTTAATGAGAAATATAATAAGATTCAAACCATATACAGCAGAGCAATTGAGGGATATACTGATGGAAAGAGTTAAAGAAGCATTTTATGAGAATACCGTTAGCAATGAAATTATATGGAGTATAGCAGAAATAGCTGCAAAAACTGGAGATGCAAGATATGCATTGGAATTGCTATGGAGAGCTGCAAAAACAGCTGATATGGAGGGGAGGAGAATAGTAACAATAGATGACGTTAGAATAGCTGTCTCAACGATTCATCCAAGCATAAGGGGGGAGGAAATAGATGCTCTTTCAACACATGAGAAACTAGTATTACTAGCAATCACCAGATGTCTAAAGAAGACTGACCAACAATACGTGAATATAGGGGAAGTTGAAAAGATGTATAGAATGATCTGTGAAGAGTACCGCGTGGAAGCAAGAGCCCACACAAAGATCTGGGAATACATACAAAACCTAAAAAACGCTGGACTAATATACGCAAAGATAGTAAACGTGGAACCAAAAGGTAGAACTACACAAATATCATTAGTGGAAACTCCATTAGAATTCCTCGAAAAAGAATTGTTAAAAAGACTTGAGGGGAGATTAATTGAAGATAAATATGGACATAGAAGAAATCTTTGCGTCTAGAGGGAGAACTAGAATTATTAAAACACTAATAATAGAGAAAGAAATGAACATATCCGAACTTGCAAAACGAACAGGGTTAAGCTACACTTCAGTTAACAGACATTTAGAAGAATTGAAAAGAAAGGGGATAATAATGGAAAAGAGATTTGGGAGAATAAGAATATTTAAAGTAAACGAACAAAATAAAGTTGTAAAAGCAATAGAAGAATTCATGATGAAAACATAGGAGGCTATAAAAGATGAGTGGAGAAGTGAAAATGGTGGATATAACTGGCAAAAACGTCTCCATTAGAATAGCAACAGCTGAAGGAGAAATCAAACTTAAAAGAGAAACAATAGAAAAGATAGTTAAAGGGGAAATAGAAAAGGGGGACGTAATTTCAACAGCAAAGATAGCTGCAATAATGGCTGCAAAAAGAACATCAGAAATAATTCCACTATGCCACCCAATTCCATTAACAAATGTAAATGTAGAAGTAAAAGTGCTGGATAATGAAAGAATCAAAGTGGAAACCACAGTAAAAACAGAAGCGAAAACAGGGGTGGAAATGGAAGCTATAACAGCCACCGCCGTTGCGCTAATAACTATATGGGATATGGTCAAGAAGTATGAGAAAGATGAGCAAGGAGGATACCCACATACTGAAATCAATGGGATAAAGGTAACGTTAAAAAGTAAGAAGGAGGTATTATTCTAATCGACGATTTACATGCCATTAATAGATGGATATGGAAGACCCATCGTAAATTTAAGAATAACATTAACACATAAATGCAATTACAAATGCATATACTGCCATATGGAAGGAGAAGAGGGGACACTTGAAGAACTAACTCCAGAAGAAATAGAAAGAATAGTTAGAGTCGCAGTTAAACTTGGAATAAATAAAGTCAAGCTAACAGGTGGAGAACCATTAATTAGAGGAGACATAGTAGAAGTGGTTAGAAGGTTATCACACATAAATGGAATGGGAGAAGTATCAATAACCACAAATGGATCCCTCCTAAAAGAAAAGGTTAAAGAACTTGCAAAAGCAAAACTTAAAAGAATCAATGTAAACATCCCATCATTAAGGGAAAAGGTATACAAATATGTAACTAATAGCGAGTACTCCCCACAACAAATCATAGAGGGAGTTATAGAAGCAAAAAGATTAGGGATAAACCCAATAAAAGTGAATATGGTAATCTTAAAGGGGATTAATGATGATCAAATAGATGAAATGATTACATTTACGAAGAAAAATGATTTAATACTTCAATTGATAGAATTGGAGAACGTTGGAATAAGTGAAGAAATATACTCAAAATATCATGTAGATGTATCGTCAATTGAGGAAAAGATAAAACTTGAAACTGAAAATGTTGTCGTAAGAAGAAACATGCAAAATAGACGTAGATATATTTTAAGAGGTGGAGGGGAAATTGAAATAGTAAGACCATATGAAAATGGAAGCTTCTGTTCAGCATGCACAAGACTAAGATTAACTGCAAATGGAAAAATCAAGTCATGCTTAATGAGAAACGACAATCTGATAAACTTAAAAGATCTATTGAGAAAAAATTTAGATGATTATGAACTTGTGAAATGTTTTGTAAAAGCCATTGAGGGGAGGGAACCGTACTGGAAGAAGAAAATTACGCCTTAAAAGTATTCTATTTAGGATTCAAATATAATGGTTTTGCAACCCAAAAAGATAAGCCTACCATTGAAGGAGTTTTGAGAAACATTTTTAGAAATAAAATCTATGGAAATAGGATTCACATAACTTATGCAAGTAGAACAGATAAGGGAGTACATGCCATAGGACAAACCGTAACCATAAATGTGAAGGATATAAACGTAGATGAAGTAAATACAGAGTTGCCTGAAGATATAGCCATATGGGCTTACTGTAAAGCACCGAAATATTTCGACGCTAGAAGATGTACAATATATAGACATTACAAATACATAGTTTTCAAAAGAGACTTAGATCTAGAAAAAATGAAAAATGCATCAAAAGATCTACTTGGAATACACAACTTCAAAAGATTCTGCTACAAAATTAAGGGGCCTGTAATTAGAAGGATATACTATATAAGAATAGACAAAATAGAAAATGGATATCTCACAATAGAATTCATAGGATCAAAATTTGCTAGAGGACTAATTAGAAACCTGGTAGACTTACTAACAAGAATTGGAAGTGGAGAAATTAAAAACTTAAATAGTGTATGGGAGTATAGTGGACCATTATGCATGGCACCTCCAGAAAACCTATATCTCATAGACGCATATTACCCATTAAAATACATGATTATTGATAGTGGAGTGGAAAAAGTTATAAAAGCCATACACATGATTAACGAAGAAGATTCAGATGAAAGGAAAATTTTAAGGAAACATATGCTGAAGGACTTTGGGAAAATTATGAGCGATTTAAGAGAGCTAAGCTTAAAATTACATTCAACGCTTCATTAACCTCTTTATCTCCTCACTTATACTTGGATTATTGGTGAGGAAGTCTATCATCCTCTCATCAAATCCAAGCCATGAAGCGATCCCAGCAGCCATATTAACATTATGGGTAAAAATGACCTTCAAAATTGGTAAATATTCTGAAAGAGCTGTACGTGAAGATACATGACAGTTCTTCGCTATCAGAAGAGCTATCTCATTCATAACTTCACGAACACTCATACTCTTTTGGAGAAGCCTAATACGCTCCGGGAAGGAATATTTAACAAACTTGTATTTCTCCCTCTTAGCCATGGAAACCCCTGCAGTCATAAGATCCATGGCATAACTTAATAGAGACCAATCTTGAGAACGCTTAATTCTACCCAAATAGACATCAGCCTTTGAAAGAGCATTGTAAGCATCGATAAGCTCATACACGTTCCCATATTGTATTGGAATATTCTCATTTAACCATTGTAAAAGCTCATCATATGAGAGATCTGATGTTATAGTGTACCTCCTAGCAGCATTACATGATATCGAGGAGAATATGCCCCTTAAAACATCAAAAGCAGGAGTAACCCTATCCCTATACCCAAGCCATTTAACATCATCCAACTTCAATGTCTTCTTACCAGCAACACATGTTTGAAGATCATTTATAGCCGACCTAACATCCCCCTCACATCTATCAGCAATAAACTTCAATGCTTCCTTATCACATGAAATCCCCTCAGCACGACAAATCTTCTCCAAAAACCCAACTATGGACGTACTTCTAACACCATAAAACTGTATCATCAAACACATATCCCTTAACTGCCTAAACTGTGGATCCCATGGATCGTTTGCCGTGAAGACCACTGGAAACTTTGATACTTCAATAAGCTTTACTAATGCACTCAATCCACCCCTATCTTCAGAGGTCAATATACCATCAATTTCATCAACTAGAATTATCTTCCTAGAACTCCCAAAACCAAAATGCTTTGATGCAGCCATAGCTATTCTTTCAATATCATCATAACTCCTATTATCACTAGCATTCATTTGAATCAATTCAGCCTTATACACTATGGATGCAACCTCAACGGTAAGTGTTTTACCAACCCCAGGAGGCCCCCATAGTAGAGCAGCCTTATACTTCGCAGTTCCATTAAAGAATTCTTCAATCCAAGATCTAAACTGAGATATTGCCTCCTTATTGCCAAGAATCTCATCAAAGGATTTAGGTTTATACTTATTAGTCCACAGCAACTTCTCTGCATAACTCATTTATTACCCCTCAATTCACTGCCATAAAGGGAGAAGCATGCTAATAGATAGCTTAATTGAATTTCTTCATCAGCCCCCTCTACCATCCTAAAATTCACTTCACCTATCTTATCAGCCAAAAGCACCTTAACTTTCTCAGGTATATCCAACGCGAAAATCTCCCTATGCATTTGCTTAACAATATCAACACCAGAAAGCCCATAATTTATCATAAGCTCCCTAAGCTTACCCCTCGCACTTACAAAATCCCCTTTCAAAGCCAATGCCATCATCTCTCTAACTTCAACGGGATTTGCCTTTCCAACAACTCTATAAACAGCAGACTCATCAACCACACCGAGACTAGCAGCTGCTTGAAGAGTATTTATAGCCCTCCTCATGTCACCTTCAGCAACATACAATATTGCCTCTAAACCTCCAGAAGTTAACTTCACATTCTCCCTACTGGCAATATACTTCAACCTCTCAGCAATATCCTCATTGGAAAGAGGCTGAAAACGGAAAAGAGCACACCTAGACTGTATAGGCTCAATTATTTTACTTGAATAATTTGCAATCAAAATGAATCTACAAGTCCTAGTATATAACTCCATTATACGCCTCAAAGCTTGCTGAGCATCCGCAGTCATATTGTCAGCTTCATCTAGAATAATCAATTTGAATGGTACATCCCCTAGAGGCATTGTCCTAGCATAATCCTTAATTCTATCCCTAACAGTTTGAATTCCACGCTCATCGGAAGCATTAAGCTCCAAAATATTCTGCCTCCAATTAGCACCATAAAGATCATATGCCAAAGCCAAAGCCACAGTAGTCTTACCACAACCAGGAGGACCTGCAAAAAGCATGTGAGGAGCATTCTTACTTGAAACAAAACTCTTAAGTCTCGGTATAATATCCCTCTGATTAACAACTTCATCCAGAGTTTTAGGCCTATACTTCTCAGTCCAAAGCATAAATACATCTGAACACATAATAACACCATTCATTATTACTATAAAAGGGAAGATATTAAGATTAACATGTCAGATTAAACAATAATAAGAGGGGAAAAAATTAATACTTGAAAAATTAAAGGGAAAGTGTTAGTGTGAGATAATGCTTGAATTCATAAATGAAGCATCAAAAATACTATCAAACGCAGAAATCATTAAAGCAACTGTGAAAAAAGCCTCCACCCCCATAGAGGTTGGAGGAGAGAAAATAAATCTAGACACAGAAGGTGTAGAAATACTGGTACCAAAATGGGCATCAGATAAACTAGTGAAAAACGGATTAATAGAATTAAAATATGTTGAAGAATTGGGGATAAAAGAGCTCAGGAAAGCCCTCTGGAAAGAATCAAGGGAAACCAATTTAACGAAAATGGATCCTCAATTCTACATGAAAGCAAGAGCCACCATTAAAAGGATAATGGAAGATATCAAAAGAAATCCAACACCAGAAAAAATCCAAGAGGAAAGAAAGTATAGGGATACATTCATGGATATAGTGAATTGCAGAATGCAAAAAGTACTGCAATTAGCGATAACCGAATCAATACCACAAACTATAAGTGAAAATATGACTATAGAGGAAAGGATATTACTGAAAGAAATAAAGAAGATGTTGACGATGTGGAAGGATCAAGTAACAAAAATAGGTGATGAAACATGAGTAGTCTAGAATTATTAGAAGCTGACATAAGAGAGAGATTCGCAGATTTCCTAAAATCATTCAAAAACAGTGCTGGAGAATATTACTACAAAAACATGTTAAGCCAAATGGTTGTAACTGGACAAAAACACCTAGTAATAAATTTTGAAGACCTACTGGAATACGATCCACAACTCGCAGAACAATTAATAGAAAAACCAACCAAAGTTATTGAAGCAGCCTCAGCAGCCATAAGAGATGTAATGATGAGCAGTATAAACATAACCTATGCAAGGAAGGTAAAAAGGTTTATAGCAAGGTTCAAAAAACTACCAGAAGTAATCCCCATAAGAAAGATTAGATCAGAACATGTTGGAAAACTAATAATGATAGAAGGCATACTCACAAGAGTATCATCAATAAAACAACAAATAGTGAAAGCAGCATACAGATGTGAGAGATGCTCAGAAGTAACCTATGTAGAAGCAGTCAGTTTAGATGAAAAAATAAGTCCACCGGAAAAATGCCAACATTGTGGAGGTAGAGTGTTCAAGTTAATCCCAGAAGAATCTGAATTCATAGATTGGCAAAGACTTACAATACAAGAAAGACCAGAAGAACTACCACCAGCCCAACTACCAAGATCAATAGAAGCCATTGCGAGAGAAGATCTAGTGGATGTAGCTAAACCCGGTGATAGAATAATAGTCGTGGGAATATTGAAAGCAGTAAGGGAACACGCTGGGATGGGAACAACATTTAGACCTGAAATAGAAGTAAACAATATAGAGTTATCAGAAAAGGGGTTGGAAGAAATAGAAATAACACCAGAAGATGAAGAGAAGATTAAGACTTTGGCAAAAGATCCAATGATACATGAGAAAATAATACAATCAATAGCACCATCAATATATGGTTATAGAGAAGTGAAGGAAGGAATAGCATACCTACTATTTGGAGGAGTACAAAAAACTTTACCAGATGGTGTAAGAATAAGGGGAGACATAAACATACTACTAGTAGGAGATCCTGGAACTGCAAAAAGCCAACTACTACAATACGTTGCCAGAATAGCCCCAAGAGGGATATATACGTCTGGAAAAGGGTCCACAGCCGCTGGATTAACAGCAGCAGTAGTAAAGGATAGAAGTACTGGTGATTGGTACCTTGAAGCAGGAGCACTAGTACTAGCAGATGGAGGAATCGCATGTGTAGATGAAATAGATAAAATGAGGAATGAAGATAGAGTAGCTATGCATGAGGTGATGGAACAACAAACCGTGAGCATAGCAAAAGCAGGTATAGTTGCAACATTAAATGCACGAACATCAATATTAGCCTCAGCAAACCCAACACTTGGAAGATTCGTAGAACAAAAATCAATAGTTGAAAACGTTAATCTTCCAATCACAATACTTTCAAGATTTGACCTAATATTCCCATTGAAAGATGAGCCAGATGAAGAAAGAGATACGAAAATGAGTGAACACATACTTAGATTACATCAAACAAGGGGGTACGTTTCACCACCACCAATAGAACCTGAACTCCTAAGGAAGTATATAGCATACATGAGGAAAAACGTTAAACCAAGATTATCTGATGAAGCTATGGAAAAAATAAAAGAGTATTATGTTGAAATGAGGAAATATGGGAAGAGTGGAGGGAGTATCCCAATAACCCCAAGACAACTGGAAGCATTAGTGAGAATGACAGAAGCAAGAGCAAAAATGGCCTTAAGAGATGTAGCCACAAAAGATGATGCAGAAGCAGCAATAAGACTAATGAACTACGTATTAGAGAAAACAGCATACGACATTGAAACCGAGAAAATCGATATAGATGTATTACTAACAGGGAAAACAAGGTCGCAAAGAGAGAAAATGAACATCATAATGGATTACATAAGAAGTAAGGTTAAGGAGCTAGGTGGACCGATAAAAAGGGAATTCGCTGCAGAAGAAATAGAGAAGATGCATGGAATAGAGAAAAACACGGTTCTCGAGATCATAGAGAAATTGTTAAAGGAAGGAATACTATTTGAAGCTAGACCAGGATATGTGATGCCAACATAATGGGGGATGAGGAAGATTAAGATAAGAGAACTATCAATACCTAAAATAATAAAGGATATATTGGAAACTAGTGGGATAAATGAACTTTACCCACCACAAGAGCAAGCTGTGAGAAATGGGTTACTTGAGGGGAGAAACATAGTAATAGCTATACCTACAGCTGCAGGGAAAACACTTGCAGCAGAACTGGCAATAACAAAAAGATTACTTGAAGAAGGAGGAAAAGCAATATATTTAACACCATTAAAAGCTCTTGCCTCGGAAAAATACGAGGAATTTAAAAAATATGAATACGCTGGATTAAAAGTTGCCATAAGTACCGGAGACTACGACAACCCAGAACCACAACTCAAACACTACAATATAATAGTCATGACAAACGAAAAAGCAGACAGCATTCTAAGAAATAAACCTCAATGGATGAGTGAAGTCAAAGTGGTAGTAGCAGACGAAATACACCTAATAAATGATAATGACAGAGGACCAACCCTAGAAGTAGTCTTAGCAAAACTCTTATCAACAAATTCACAATTGCAAGTTATAGGTTTAAGTGCAACAATAATGAATGCAGAAGAGATAGCTGAATGGTTAAATGCTAAACTCGTAAAAAGTCATTGGAGACCAGTACCATTAAGAAAAGGAATCTATGTGAATGGAAGAATAATATACGATGATGAAAGCATAGTAGAGGTTACGAAAGAGAAAATAGATCCATGCCAAGCGTTAACGAGACAAACCCTAGAAGATAAAGGCCAAGTATTAATCTTCACAAACACAAGAAACGATTCAAGAGAAACAGCCTTCAAACTAATACCACTAACATCAAAATACTTAAAGACCGACGACAAAAAGGAACTCTTAAACGTAGCCAACGAAATACTATCATCAGAAGAAAGTACAAGAATAAGTGAAGAATTAGCCACATGCATTAAAAATGGAATAGCATTTCACCATGCAGGATTATCAGCAACCCATAGAAATATAGTTGAAAAGGCATTCAAGGAATTCAAAATAAAGATTATATGTGCAACCCCCACCTTAGCCGCAGGAGTAAATCTCCCAGCAAGAAGAGTGATAGTAAAAAGTTATTATAGGTATGATAGTTCAACTGGATACCAAATGATACCAACATTCGAATATCATCAAATGGCCGGGAGAGCTGGAAGACCAAAATATGATGAATATGGAGACGCAATACTAATAGCCAAAGACCTCCAAGAACAAGAGTTCTTAATGGAAAACTATGTAAAGGCACCACCAGAAAAGATATGGTCTAGACTAGCATCAGAATCAGCATTAAGATCACATATACTTGCAATAATAGCCACAGAATTTGCAAGGAATGAAGAGGAAGTCATGGAATTTATAAGACGAACATTCTATTACAAACAATATGGTGAAGAAAGACAAATAAGAAATGTAATGAGAAGAATAATGAAGTTCCTAGTGGAAAATGAGATGATTAAAGTTATTGATGAAAAAGCATACCCAACGAAACTTGGAATAAGAGTATCACAACTATATATAGACCCACTATCAGCCATACGAATAATAAATGGACTAAAGGGAAAGAATAGTGCAAATGAACTCGCATATATACACTTAATATGTATGACCCCAGACATGCAGAGACTACACCTTACTAGGAAAGATAGAAAGATATTAGTGCCGAAATTATTAGAACTTGAAGGAGAACTACTCATAAATGTAAAAGAATTCACAGACGAATTCGAACAGCTAACAATGCTACAAGCACTTAAAACTGCCATGATGCTGAATGAATGGATAAATGAGGAAAAGGAAGATGTAATCATAGAAAAATATGATGTAGGACCTGGAGACATATACTCGATAGCACTTACAGCACAATGGCTAATGTACTCAGCCACAGAAATGAGCAAATTAATGGGATTCACAAATCACTTACAAAAACTAACTGAGCTAACTAGCAGATTAGAATATGGATGCAAACCAGAACTATTGGAACTAATAAGTTTAAAGGGTATAGGAAGAGTTAGAGCTAGACTACTTTATAGAGCAGGGTATAAAACCATAGAAGATCTAAAAAAGGCGCGTATAGAAGACTTGAGGAAAATACCATTATTCGGAGAAGAAACCATAAGGAAAATAAAGGAACAACTGGAAGAGAAAAGGCTACATTGAAAACAAATATTCAAAATAATTGCAAATAAACAATAATCTTTCCATCAACATTTGAAATACAAACAAATAGGAATTCACGTGACAAATTAACGTTAGAATTTACATAACACACATCAATCAAGTATGGAAGACTCAACTTAAACTCACCTTGATCACAACATAATATCAAAGAATTCTGAAATATGGAAAGTCTATATCCAATAAATCTAGTTGGAACAGATAATTTAATGCAAATACTGGAATTCAAACCTAAATTTCTGCAAATTTCAACTCCGTAAACTATGGACTCCTTAATACTATACATGAAAGAATAATAAACTCTATCATCATTAAGAACATTGAAATAAAAACCACTCATGGACATTAAAAGTAACAATATAGAAAGGATTAAGCCAAAATTGAGTATAGAGTTGGAAATGACGTTTCTCATATTTATCCACCAATCACATTGACCGATACTATAATACAATTAAGTATCAATGGATTGACTCTACTGGAATTAAAAGACCAATTAAATGAGCACGTTGGACTATACAATTGCATATATAAGATCTTGGGAGTAGTAGGGCTATAGAACCTCTTTACAATATTAATATATGGAAAGAAAGAATATTTCCCACATAATATCTTCAATGAACTGTTAATGTCGAATAGTACAGCCCCAATTAATACTGAGTTACCATTAAAAATTATTCTTGGATGAATACTAAGGATTAACATACTCCCATTTGCTATCATTGAATAGGAGAAGTAAGTCCTATTACCTTCTTCAATTATTACATTCCCGTATGGATATAAAGAGCTGCGATAAACATACCTCAAGTTAATGGAGAAAGAAGACAATAGAGTTTCGTTATCAAAATTTATAATCTGGAAGCCGTTAATGTAAAACTCCAATACACCATACTTTAAAGAAAAGGTGTGTACCACCATTTTACCAGATTCAATACCATCAACAAGCTTATAGAAAAATGATTTTACATCATTAATTTCAGCGAGCATTAACACGTAGGTATTGTAGGAAGTGTAAAACTGTAAGCAAACCGAACCAACTAAGAGTATTAGCCCAACCAGAATAACTGATGAAGATATTTCCGTAGATGTCATATGGGCATCACATCCACAGAAATAACCTCAAAAACCAATATAACAGGACCACTCGATGTAATAATCGTTGAATAATGATCATTACTAGAAATTAGTGATATTTTAAGCTGACCAGCACACTCAAACGTGTAAATAGACTTAAAAGAATCACTAATTTTCAAAACAAAGTTTCCACTGATGGTACCAGAACCTCTCAAAATCATCAATCTCAAATAGATTCTGGAACCTAAATTATACACTGAAAGTGCTGGTATTAGGTGTATGTGATCACCATGCCCATATATTGAGAAACAAGTACCATTAAGTTGAATGGGTTGATCATAGTATATCTTCGGAGAAGAAGCATAAACCTGTATGCTTAAAATTGACGATTTAAAATTCCCTAAGCATATATCGTTAACGATGATTGATATATTGCAACAATCATCCAATTTAATAATGTAATGTGGATTGAATATCATAATTGAATCATCGATGAAATATAGTTTATCAGCCTCTAACCTCACATATCTCAAGAAGTCCACTGCGTTACCAGACCTTAAACCACATTCCAAATTCCTCAAATACATCATTCCATATTGAAGGCACATGAAAGATAGTGAAACAAAAACCATGAACGTAATCACATTAGATAAAATATTGGAAATACCCCTAGAATTTAAATTGCACAATGCATTTCACCCCCCTCCAATCAATTACACCAAATATAAAAGTATGCACATTCAACGGAATTACGAAGCGAATAACATAATACCCATTAATTAAACTCTTAGAATCTGGAAAAAAAGTGAAAATACTCCCATTATAGATATATGAAATCATGAATGTTGGCGGCTTAAGTAGAGCTTCAGAATCACCGAAAATCTCAACTACCATCTCAACATCATTAAATGTTGGAACATACGAATTTGAAGTTGTTATATTAACTATTTTAAAGCCTAAACAACAATTATAACTAAACGTATACCTACACCTATATTTGAAATCATATACTTGTAACGTGACTGAGGCTCCAACATACCCATCTTTTAAAGTAACATTATATGATGACAATTCAACTATTAATGGGTAAACATTCATAATGTCATGTAAATTTAGATTTAAACGATCAATGAATTCTCCACCATTAATGCGATGCACCAATGCATCACATATCAACCTTTTAAATATCAAATTTAAAGCTTGAATATAGCTAGATGGAACATCAATGTCTATTCTGTAATATGGGGTTAGATAAACTAATTGATAAATTAAGGCGATGTATAATATTGCAAACAGTATTAATATTTGTCCCCTACGCCCAAACTTGCAGAACAATTATTCTAGTCACCCCCTTAAACTTCAAGACAAATGGTGCACTAACCATGGAATTAAATATCTTAAAATTAGAAATGTACGAGAATAATAAGTTATGATTCTCATCATATACTAGTAAGTTGAAGCTTAATCCTTGTGGTATGAGAAGTTTAATGTAATTCACTAATAAATCCCAATTCCCATCGTAGGCGATTACACTTAAATCTCCATTAGAATCAAGTGTGTACAAAATGTTAAATGCTATGGAATGAATATGGGAATTGTCTACGGTATAATCATATACTATTATGGGAATTGTTATGGTGGAATATGCTATTATCATCATTGCGATGAGAACTTCAATTATTCTTGAAAAACCACGATAAGCCATATCCACCACCAATCTACTAAATCATAAATTGTTAAGTCCCAGTAAACCAGAATTACACATGCAAGTACAACCATTCTTAACCCTAATTTTACATAGCAATGAATGGTATGCATCAACTTTGAGAAAACTATAAGTAGAATCACCATCATTTAGAAATCCTATTGAAACATTCAATTCTGGAATAAAGGCAACGTAAAATACGCCATTAAATGTGTAGATCATAACGTAAGGAGGACTTACATTTGGCATCGTATTCACATCAATACTTTTATCAAACCAGAGCAACCAAACTTTATCAACATTAAAACATGGTAAACATGAACTATGATGAGATAATGACACAAAGTTGTTTAACTTCAAAATGAAAGGATGAGTCCACCCACCAAGATAGATATACACATTCCCACTTGAACTTAGTTTCAGAAAGAATCTCACATTACTTCCATGAAATTCTTTCAGTAGGGGTATGTGGAAAGTAAAACTCTTAACACAACTGGAATTAATTGTGAAAAAGAAGTCGGCTAAAACCATAGAATCACTGCAATTAGATTCACAAATTCCAAAAACCATATGGAGACGTCCAAAACCACTGGCAAAAAATGATAGCTCTAAGGAGTCACTGGAAATACGGATTGAATTTTTAAAAACTCTACTGTAAAACGAAGTACCATTATCATCAAGTAATATGACTGAGGAAGCTCCAAAAATACTATCAACAATATAGTATCCACCACCAAGATTAGACAAATAAAATTGTGTTGGTCGTGCAATCATGTAACTCATTTGAAAATCTCCATATAAACCGACACCAAACAATTGCCCATGCCTAACAAATACAACCACCAATTGAGGCCTGTACTTCAATGAAATGCTTCCAAAACCATTATCCAAGTTTATATGGTAATAATCGTTTAAGGTTCCATTATTAAATATATAAACGAAGGCTTCTCTACCACAAGATTTCATATTAACGATATCGAGGGATCTTATAACCACAGATTCACCAGTAAAGTACACTTTAACATCTAGGGGTGGTGATATTTGGATGGAGAATACGTGATCTTCCATGTTAATGATCTTCTTAAAATACTCATAGTCTAAGTAATAGCCGAAAACTTGTGAGTAAATGGGGGATAAAGCTTGAAGGGTGAATGGATCAATCCTCCCCTCAGGTGCTATTGAGCATAGTAGGCGATTGACTATTACATCATTAGAGTATGTCGTAAAATGAAAGTATCTTTGTGTAATGGAAATCAATATGCTTGCACTAGATGATAATAGTAAGAAGATCATGAATCCAGCAAAAACATATTCTACAACTTCTTCCATAAATAATCACCATCAATCCACAATCCCTCAAAAACTTCATACCCAAATGCGTAAACAGTAAGCACTATTTTATGAATCCTCCTTGGAAGAGAGAATGTATAGAATTTTATGGATCCATGAGTTAATGTTATGGTGGTAGATGATGAGTAGAAGAGTTCATCAAATTCGTCGTAAAACATCACATTCAGTGTACAATTGAAATCCATGAAGCTCGATTTTGAAGTAAAAGTGAAATTAGCAAATTTCCCCTCAACATTAACATATAACAGCACACCAATGTTTTCATTCCAGCATAAATCGCATAGTTCATCTAGTCTGGAAACCCACGTATTACTAACGTCTCTGCAAAGTAACTTGATTGTAAAGTTTTTGTAAAAGGGTATTCTGAAAGTCATAGAAGCAACTCCATCTTCATCAGTTTTATAATTAAGTTTGGTGATAACAGTATCATTACAATAAACCATTAACAGCAGCTCTAGATGTGCTGGATCACCATTGGAATAATAGAATTTAAAGTTGATATTGAAAGACAAATCTTTTACCAAAAATCTTAGGATATCACATTGTATACGTTTAAATGGAATAACAACATATGATAAACTTGAATTCGTGGATTTGATAGTAAATGGGGAGTTAACATAGTATACGAAGAACTTAAGTGAATCATTAAAGTTAATGGGTGGAACAATAAACTTTGCGTTTCCAAAATCATCAATTGGAGAACTCCTAAAACATCCATATGTGGAGTTCAAGGCAAGTTGAAGAGTTCCCTCTCTAAACCTTAAACTCTCATTGTTGAGACTCCAAGTTAAATGGAATAATATTTCATTGCAACTATAATCATTATTTACAATATAATATACTTTTAACCCGTCAACATAAAATCTATTTCTACCTACAATACGTCCAGCATCATCTGAAAGTAGGATTTCATAGGATCCTAAGGGGCAATTTATACCATTTAAATAAACTATGAGTTTACATAACCCATTTTCATCAGTTAATACTGGTATGAATGAAACGTTAAAATCGCCGAAAACAGTATTCGGAAGAATTAACGTGAGATTCCTCAGAGGCTGATATTTAATTATAATCCCCATGGCTTCATATGGTAGAAATCTATACTCTGAGTACCAGTAGCCATACATCCAGTTGACATAGTATAATTCGATGGAAGCAAGCCGCCTAATTTCAATGGAAAATGTGCATGAATCATTATGTGAACTAGAGAATGCATGTAATTTAAAGTTGAATATTCCAGTTAAATTTGATAATGGAATTACACGTAACTCAACGATTTCCACAGGATTTGAATCTGATATGTAAACTGGGTTTCTGGAAAAATTATATTTGAAGAAATCCGAGTAGCTTGCATTACATAAAACTTCGAGAGAAACATAACCGCTGAACCCATTAACGGAAGTTAAACTAACATAAAATAGTGCATCTTCACCCTCAAGAATAGATATAAATGTTGGATATATGGAAACGTTGAAGTATCGCCCTTGCTTAACTTCCAATTTAAATGGATTACTATAAACTATCAACCCATTATGATCAACACCCTTTACCATCAGATCATACACTCCCTCAACAGAAGAAGGAGAAGCATAAATTTCGAGGACTACACTTTTTTCATAGGAATCGATGGACAATGGATTAATGGAAAAATTATGTAAACAGTCTGGAGGATTACCCTCAACACTTAATGTGATCACACCACTATAATCATTAATTGGAGTTAAAGTCACATTGTAGAGTGCACGAGATCCTTTAAAGACGCTATTGAAAGTTGGGTTAACGGTAATTGAGTACGAAGGAGCCACATAACCTTCAACGTTCAGCAATATCTTTCTACTCTGACCATCGGAACCTACGGCTAGGATTTCAACGAAGCAATCCCCAATATCATAGGGTGTGAAGTCTATGTGAAATTGGAAAGGAGGAATACCTCTAGTCTCACCTACCACGTTGTAACTAAGCCAACTTGGAACGGATTCTATTGTAACTTGCACAGGGAGTTCATAGCCATATAGATCGCCAACATATACGTCAATCCCCCTTGCAGAACCCAATGGTATTCGAATACAATTATAGGAGGAACTTAAGGAAAAGGATGGTATCGTTAAATTAAAATCCTTTGAGGAAGGAAGATAGCTACTATCCCCTTCAAAAACAATTCTTAAAATTCTCTTACCACATTGTATATCACTTGGGATAACATATGAGAACGTAAAGGAGCCATCAGAATCAGTATGATTCGATGATATATACATGGAATCCATATACAAATCGATTTTTGCATTCGAAATACCGTTACCGCGACTATTTATTAAGCGTCCACTTAAATGTATTAGGTCTCCAATATACCCTTTAGATGCACTTATAGAGCCAACAATGTATGAGTTCTCAAAATAGCCTATAGACAATGTTATTCGTAAGCCATAACTCCCACTATAGAAGTCTGCAAAGGAATATGCGTAATCTTCTAAAGCGCCAGTAGCTATACTTCTAACAACCATGATAACTGAGAAGTCAAGCCTATCACCATTAAAAACAGGTAAGTCCAGATCTTGAAAAACCGAGACATATTGATCACTAAAAACATATTGATCTTCACCTGAATAATAGAGGGTAAGGGTTTTTGAAGCCAAAGTAATTCTACAATTCATGAAGTCCACATAAACCTCAATGCTAGCTTCGGCTGAAAATGTATTGGGGAGACATATGGATTTAACGTATAGTTTACCCATAAGTGTATATTTAATCGATAACTTCTTGATAACACCACTAAATGGTGAAATGAGGTAACCTTTAAAGGTGAGGGTTAAATCAGCTTCATTCAATAAGGATCCTATATTCTTCGTGGCAGAACATATAGCTTTAAGTAAACCTCGATTCTTATCATAACTATAAGTGAAACTTCCAGTACCACAAGTATAGTAGAAAGGTTGAAATTCATTGAATGGTGGAGCAAGGGGGTAATATAGGATGCAATTAGAGTTTGGGAGCAAAAGTAACAATAATAGTGAAATCATTAATGGTAGGAGTAGCATCCTTCTTCTTACCATAACCTTGCACCACCATAAATTCCAAGGATGCAAATGTAGCAAGATATCAATGCATGCTTAAAACCTGCAAAGACAGTTCCACCAGAAATTTTCCCTACAAGTATGCCTATGAAGAATGAAGTTAAAATTATCATAGAATTTATGGTTGAATTTAACTCCATAATCACACCTTTATCAACATTGAAGAAGATAATCTGACTTGGAATAGAGTATCCAAATTCAAAAAAGCTAAGGAACCTAATTAACTGGTAAGAGACGAATATGAGCATGAGTGAAGAGAAGTATCCCACCAAAATATAGAGTTTCAATTCATTTTCAACTCTACGCTTAAATTCATGGTACTCCCAACAGAACTTTGAAAGATGTGAGAAAATTTCAGACCTCCCACCACCAGTAGATATAGCCTCCCCAAAAAGCCAAAATATCCTCTTAGCAAACCATGAATTAACCCTAGAAATAATCTCATTGAATATATCTGATATAGACTTCATAGACGACGTCAAGGAAAGGCTTATACTACGAATAATATCATCTAAAGCTTTACCATAAGATCTGCTAGAGGTAATCATTAAAGCATTCTCGACACTTAAACCAACCTTAATATAATCGGATAGATCCCTAATGAATTTTGAAAGACCAGAATCTATGACTCTACATTTAATAGCATTATATTCGTGAAAAATACTTAAAGGAGCCAATAAAACCGTAGAAGAAATTGTGAAGAGGAGTGGAAAACTCACACTTAAATTCAAGAGTATAAGTAACGTTATGAAGAAGGAAGGGATCGAGAAGAGCAATACCCGCTTATAATTACTAAACCTAAATGGAAATTTCAATTGACTGTAATCGATTATAATGAATATGGAAAATGCTATTAGTGGAGTAAAAATAAAAGTATAAAATTTTAGGAATAACAATGCATTTAATGGATTCATAATCATAAATATGCCAATTAAGCCGAGTGGGAGAAATAGGAATAGTGTTACTATGAGATCTCCAAATACGTTCACATCACTAGCGAAATTCTTAAGCTTATTTGAAAACCGCTCACCCAATTTAAGCGTGTAATCCATTAAAGAAGAAGATGGATAACCACCACTCTCAACAGACCTAATATATGAATCAAGATAGTCCCTGAAATCTTTACATGGATGATTGTAAGCTAAGAACTTAATTGATTGCATGGGATCTTTACTAAAAAACTTATAATCAGTAAAGAAGATTTCACTTTCAAACCTAAACCATGGAAAAACGTTTTGTGAAGATAATCTTTCAAACCCTCTAAATATGGGCACATGAGATAAACTCAGCATACTAAAGTAAGTTGATATGAAAGGAAGTTCGGATTCAATACCACTAACACGTAAGGATATTCTAACCCTAGGATAAAAATGGAAAACTAAAAATACGAATGACGCACATAAAAGTGGCAATACAAGGAAGAGAAATGAAGAAAACAAAATCAGAAGAAGAATAGATGCAATTATGGATGCTGGTAAAACTATTAGTAGAAGGTAGAATAGGAAAATTGAACAGTACCCTTGAGGACTTATCTTTAAACCAGAATGAACTATAATTTCACTTAAATTAAGCTTATGAGAAATAGTATTTGCAAAATTACCAAAAAGTCTATATGCTATAGAAATTGGAAAAACTTGAATACTCTTACCTTTCCAAAGCAATCCTAATCACCTCAGACCCCCTTGAATAATAGAAGAGTTTAAGATGATCGATGAAATCATCGTATTCACGTATACCATGAGCATGTAGATCTTCCAGAAACTGCAACCTAATTTTCAACTCATGTGAAATATCATTTATCGAAACCCCCTTCTCCTCAGCGATCTGTCTTAGAAGGAAACTTGAAGATAGTAGTGAATCAACAGTGGATGGCACAAAGATATCTCGGGATGGAATCCACTTAAAAACCTCAATATAATCGTCGGCTGATTTTATCTCATAAATGCCAATAACCCTCCTCTTAACACTTCTTGCATCCTCAATCTTCTTTAATACGATGGCACAATTCATTAGTGGAATATATATTGGGGATACATTCATGGGTGGTGAAGATAAGCGCTTAATAGCGGAAATTATAGAATCAGCATGCATCGTACACATACATCCATGCCCTGTAGCTGCAGCTTGAAATAACACATAAGCTTCTTCGCCACGAATTTCTCCAACCACAATATAATCAGGTCTCTTACGCATAGCTACCTTAACTAAATCGAATAGAGTAATCTCAAACTGCTTATCATCCATAAAGTATGCATGCCTAGCTACAAGTGGCTCCCAACCTTTAACTGGAATTTTAAGCTCAGGAACATCTTCAATGGAATCAACAGACCAATTTGGTTTAAACAATGCACTTAAAGCGGAAAGTAAAGTTGTCTTACCACTCGCAGTACCTCCAAGTATAAATATGTTCTTTCTATTTTCAATCAACAACCACAAATAGCAAGTCATGAGAGGACTCAAAGTTGAAAAATCATACGTTAAATGCATAACGGTATAAGGTTTCTCTCTAAACTTCCTAATACAGATATTAGTGGATTTAGCACTAACTTCTTTCCCATAGCATATTGAAACTCTATGCTTATCAGGTAATATGGCATCAACTATTGGAAATGCTATTGAGACATGTTTACCACACATATGTGCAAGCTTAGAAGCCAGCGAATTTAATTCATATTCGTTTAAAACAATGTTCGTTGTAAGCCAATCCAGATGCCCAAACCTCCTATGCCAAACCATAAATGGGGTATTGGGACCTACACACTTAATATCCTCAATTTCCGAATCTTGAATTAACGGTTCAATATAACCATAACCCAAATCTCTAGCTATATAATATGCAACACGATTCAAACTCAATTCATAAAGATTTTTAAACCCATAATTCTCAGCCACCCTAAATATTTGCTCATGTATATAATTGAATAAATTAGTATCAGACTCCAAAGCGGGAGACATCTTTAATTCAAATCGCAATATCTTAGATAATTCCCTGTAAACTTTTAATTCCAAATCCATAAGCTCAGGTTCAAATACAATATATAATCCTTCACCATCATCATCTGCAATAACCACATTAACCTGATCATTACAAACTTTATACGATGCGAGTATGGTTGCATTTATGGGAAGTTTTGATCTAAAAATCTTAAAATCCATAGGATTCTCCGAATACGAAGACCCACGTTTGAAAAAACGTTTTAAGAACATTATTCACTTATCCCCTCTCATCCAAAATTAGAGGGATAAACAACATATTTAAAACCAAGATTTCATGCAACATAAACACTAGATTCTACAACAGCATTTTAATACCAAAACCTATAGCAAAAAGGTGAAAGTATGTTCAAATCCAGTACAAAAGAATTATCAGGAAAGATCGATTGGATAATGCAAATACTCAATGAGATAAATGTGAAAATAAATGATAACTCTAGCAGGATAATGAAACTTGAAGCAGAATTAAGAGGCATTCATTTAGATGAAATTGGTGAAAACATAAAGGCCATTAATGAAGGACTATATAAAGTCAAAGAAGCAATGAACGAAGCTGGAAAAATGAGGGAGATAATATCTGCATTTAAAAACCTAAATGTGAAAGGAGAGTTTAAGGAGAATACAGATGAATTAAAAAAGAGCATTGAAGAAGTCATGCAGCAATTGCTACAAATAAAAAGCGAAGTATACTCAAACATAAAAGCATTAACAGACAAGATAAACAGTATACAAACAATACATCAGGAAATCATGAAAAACATTATGAGTGTAAAAGATTTAGAAGTAAATGCATTAAAAAATATATCCACAATAACCATCATGCAAAAAGAAATAGGAGAAACTGAGGAAAATATAAGGAAGCTATTGGAGCATTACAAGGAAATTATAGATAAAACAGCATCAACAAAAATTGAATTAAACAAATTAATGAATGAGATAGAAAGAAGAGACGAAGAAAGCAAAAGGAGATTGGAAGAAGTAACCATATACGAGGAAAAAATTAAGAAAAAAGAGGAAGAACTAATTGAAAGAGAGAAACTACTCACACAACTAATAAACGCATTAATTGAAAAAATAAAGGAATATGAAGAGATAATGAAACTAACAAACTCAAGAATAACATACTTAAAAATTTTAGAAGAGAAAGGAAGAGAAATTGAGGGGAAAATTAAGGAATTAAAAGAGGAGAAAGAAAGATTGGAGAAAGAGGTCAGTATTTTAATAAGAAGAAGAGATAACCTCGAAGAAGAGATATGCAAATTAAATGATATGAAAACTTGCATGGAGAAGAATCTTAAAAGCATAATGGTGACAATGAAAGTTGAGCAACCCAGAACTAACATATAAAATTATAAATTACTTGAAGGAAGAGTTATCAAGGGAAATTACGAGAGGAAGGTTAACATTCACTCCTAAAAGGATAAGCGTAAATATAGGTGAGAGAGGGAATATAAGGAAAATAAACGCCATTCTAAAGATGCTAGAAAGAGAGGGGGTAGTAAAGTTCGATAAAAAAATGAAACGTTACTGCATAGAAGACGAAAATACGAAGAAAATTGAAGAATACCTTATGAAAATTGAAGAAGCACTACTATTAGAATACCATAAACCCTTAAGCAGCATAGAACCACCCATAAATGTATATAGAATAATTAAGGGAGAAAAGCAAAAGGTAGCACAAGCAAAAAGGAAGAGTATAATGAAACCAATATACTATGTGAATTCCCCTGAGAAATACACGATAACATTCAGGACATATAAGATGCCAGGATTCACAATAAATAAAGGTGATGAAAAAATTTTTGAAGCATATAAACTAGGGTTCATGAAACCAATAAAAGCAATATACAATGGAGAAGAAATGCTGATAAGAAGGAAATGGGGTAGAGAGATCACAATATTAAAGGGAGATGAGAAAGAAATCGCTAAAATGAGGGGATATGGAATCGAAAAAGCCATATTTACATATAAAGAAGTGTTAAGTGAAATTAGTATACCAATATCAGTAGCATTATTTGCAATAAAACAATTTGATGTAATACTTTAAAATAAAAATATATTAAGATTAACTTAACATATGAAACTCCAATAATTTATATCCACATAACCCATAAGATGAGGGGTTAAATGAGTAATGGTAAAGGGATAAGTGCAATAATGGTCTCGATAATACTATTAGCAGTATCCATTGGAATGGCAGTAGCCTACGCATCAACCATGATGGGATGGTTTGGAAGTGCAATAAACATAGTGAAGATAGATGCGTCAGACTCAAAAATAATTCTAAATCCATCCACAAATCAAGTAAGAATACAAATAGTACTAAGAAACATGGGGACTACAACCATAAAGGTAAGTAGCATCTCAATAGATGCCGAAGAACAGAAGAAGGTATTCATAAACTTTACCAGCAATAATGTGGTAATGTACCTACAAGGACAAAATCAATCCCTAGGTAGTGGGAGTGTATATGGATCTTCAAAAGATGTAACTATCTCTGATAATTACTTATTGATACCGCAAGGTTGTATAGCAACTATATACTTTGAAACACCACTATCAACACAGCTATGGAAGCTTGGGAATGTGTATAGGGCATTGGCATTTTATGATGGAGGCATATTTGACTTTAAGATAAGTGCAGTGTACTAAAAATAAAAATTAAAAATTAAATTCTTTTTTTCCCAACTTCAAGTTTCCCGCATACTATATCTAGAATTTCATTTAAAATTATTTTTAATTCCGTGAGAGATTCATACATTATCATGTCTCTCTGCAACAATTCATTTCCAATGAAGTTTGACTTCATGAAATCCACAAGCTCAGAAATTGCATTCTTTATATAGGCAACATTAATCTTAACTTCTTCCAATGAACTTTCTATTTTAAACAATTTTGCTAGTATCTCTTTATCACCCAAATAAATCCCAAAATAAAAATCCCCCGTGAAATATTTCAAACCTCCACTAGGCGATACAAGTTTAAAATTAAAAACATAAAATATAATCCAAACATAACTATAGAGAAGTAATGTGGAGAAAGTTGCTCTAATATATACTGAGGATTATTTGAAGCATGAAACGGGTAGACATATTGAGAAAGCATCAAGACTAATCAGAACACTTGAAGTTTTAGAAAACTCAAAAATCTGCAGGGATAAAATAATTGAAATTTTGAAACCTAGAAAAGCTGTTGAGGAAGAAGTATTAGAAGTGCATTCAGAGAATTTGTTAAGGAAAATAAGGAGTTTAGCATTTAAAGGAGGGGGAAGAATAGCTCCAGATACGATGGTCTCAAAACAATCATATGATGTTGCATTGCTAGCTGCTGGAGGTGGGTTAAGGGCCCTTGAATTGATAAATGAAGGACGTTTTAATAGGGTCTTCGTACTATGCAGACCCCCAGGACATCATGCTGAACATGGTAGGGCAAAAGGGTTCTGTCTAATAAACAATGTTGCTATAACAGCAAAAAAAGCTTTAAAAATGGGATTAAAAAAGGTCTTCATATTTGATTTCGATGCACATCACGGTGATGGAACACAAAAGATATTCTATGAAGATCCAAACGTTGTTTATGCATCAATACATCAAGATGGAAAAACATTGTATCCCAGAACTGGAGATATAAAGGAGGTAGGTGTAGGCGAAGGGGAAGGATATAAAATAAATATCCCCCTTCCACCTAGATCAACAGGTACTATGGCCTTAAAATGTCTAAAAGAAATTATATTACCAGTAATGAAGGAGTATAAGCCAGAAATAATATTGGTGTCAGCTGGATATGATGGACATTGGCATGATAGAAATTCAGATTTAATGTACACAACAGAGACATATTATGAATTCATGAAAGAAATCGTGAACAATGCAAGAAATGTAAATAACGGAAAAATTATAGCAATACTTGAAGGAGGATATGATTTGAAATACATGCCATACTCAATATTAAAAACTTTGGAAGCAATGAGTGAAAATAACTGGATAACATTAGAAAAAGAGCCAAAAATGAGCACTATTGAAAGGAAAACCGTAGAAATATTAATAAAGAAGGCAAAGAAGGTTTTATCAAAATATTGGAATATTTAGTGATGAATTATGAGGAAATTCCACATAGCATCCCCTGAGGAAATAAGGAGGGGGGAAACTACAGACGTATACTTTCAGAGAACCATGGAGGTATTAAAGGCAATAGGTAAAGATAAAACAAAAGTTGTTATGGAAGTAACCACTGGAGGATTACCAAAGAATTGGAATTGGGGAGTAATATGTGGAATAGAAGAAGAGATGCATCTACTTGAAGGCATACCAGTAAACGTTTATGCAATGCCAGAAGGAAGCATATTCTATCCATTAACGTACAATGGGATAAGGGAACCAGTAATGATAATTGAAGGGGAGTATGGAAGCTTCGGCCACCTTGAGACAGCAATACTTGGAATATTATGTCAAGCATCAGGAATAGCGACAGCAACAGCACACATAAAAGTAGCTGCAGATTTCAAACCAATATACTCATTTGGAATAAGAAGGATGCATCCAGCCATAGCGCCAATGATAGATAGAGCTGCATATATTGGAGGTGCTGATGGAGTTTCAGGAGTTAGTGGAGCAAAACTTATTGGCAGAGAACCAGTTGGAACAATGCCACATGCATTAATCATCATAATTGGAGATCAAAGAGAAGCTTGGAGGAAATTTGATGAGGTTATTGATGGGAGAGTTCCAAGAATAGCATTAATAGACACATTCTATGATGAAAAAATCGAAGCCATCATGGCTATTGAGACTCTGGGGGAAAAGCTTTATGGTGTAAGATTAGATACGCCGAGCTCAAGGAGGGGGGATATGACCGCCATAGTTAGAGAAGTTAGATGGGAATTGGATGTAAGAGGATTTAAAAATGTGAAGATAATGGTTTCAGGAGGATTAGATGAAGAAAGTGTAATGGAGTTAAGTAAAGCGGGAGTAGATGCATTTGGTGTTGGAACAAGTATATCGAATGCCAAAACAATAGATTTCGCATTGGATATAGTTGAGGTTGAAGGGAAACCCATTGCAAAAAGAGGTAAAGCTAGTGGTAAAAAACAAGTTTGGAGGTGCCAAAACTGCCTAACAGATGTGGCTACACTAGTGAATGAAAAAGCAGAAAAGTGCCCAGTATGTGGAAACACTGAAATGAGACCAATGCTACAACAAATTATAAGAAATGGTGAAATAATAGCTGAAATAAGAGAACCATCAGAGATAAGAGAGAGAGTATTAAATGATTTGAGGAAGCTTATTAATGTAAAGAAACAATTTAATAAGTATCAGAAATGAGAGTATACCATATAGAGTGATGGGGCCGTCGTCTAGCTTGGATTAGGATGCCAGCCTGGGGCGCTGGTGGTCCTGGGTTCAAATCCCAGCGGCCCCACCATATCAAAACTTAGACTTTGTTAACCAAGGATATGTCCCTTTAAGATATTTCGTTAAGAAAGTAGCGAATTCCTTGTTGCTGGAGTAGAAGTCAAGTATCTCTTCATTCTTCAAGATCTTTTGATTCGTCATCAATAATGATTTCATAAGATTTCCCATTTTCGCATTTCTCATCTTCTCAAACAAGAGTTGCTTGACATCGGAATACTTCCTTTTCAAATAGACAACCCATCTAAACCCTTCAATTCTAGGTCCGGAGAAAACATTTGGAGAGTTTAAATATTTGTTCAGAAACCTATTTGCTTCATCAAATATGTATACAGGGGGGCCCACATGCCTCTTTATACTTGGAAGCTTTGAGTGTTCCAATTCGAATATGAATACAACTGTATCCTTCTCATCAGACCAAACATCACAATTAATAACATTGAAATCAAAGTTCAACAAGAGATTCCTTAAACCATTTAAGGTCTTATATAGTTGCCCCCAAAGAATTTCGCTATGAACTTTTGGGCAGTTTGTAATTATAAATATTAAGTCACTCCCCCTACTACTAAATTCACTAACCATCTTGTCTTTAGATAGCGGTTCTATAGGTTCTGGGAAAAAGAACTTCAAATTTGGCAATTCAATGAACATTTTGGATGCTGAAATGAATTTGGACATAGAATCTATCGATAATGCTGCAGCAACATTCCTATTCTTATCTACAGGGTCTATCACAATTAATGGAGCATTAAATATTCTAATAGCCTCTTTAGGATTACCATAATAACCCTCAATATCTATAACTGTGGAGAAGGGCTTCCAGTTTATTGCACTCTCCAAAACACTAATAAAGGAACCGTAATACAATACCAATAATTCACATAAGTATCCAGAGAACCCCTTAACTTTCATCTCCGCACCATAACAACCAATCCCTTTCATAAACCCCTTAAGCAATCTAACCTCATCCTTGGCATTTTCACTAAGATTAGCTCTCACATATGCTGTATGGAAAGGTGTTCTATCAACAGCCGTCTTCGCTTCATCAACGGAATTCAATTTCAAGCATGGTACAAGATCTATCTTTACACCCTCATAATTTAATTCCACATAGGGATGTTCAGCATAAGCTTCAACGAAATTATCTCCAACAACTTTTCTCGCCAAGTTTAAGAGCACATTTCTAAACTCATTCTTATCATAATTCTTTGGGAATAGCAAAAATACATCGATATCTTGCTCCTTTGAAAGCCAAGTATCCTTTGCAATTGACCCTTCAACTTCCACGTTTAAATCCAATTTAAGCTCCCTAATTCCACGTTTCAAATCATTTATCAATCGATTCAATAAACTTTCAAGCTTAATCCTCTCATCGACACTAGGCTTTAAAACTTCCAAAGCCTTTGATAAAACTTCATTTAAATCCATAAACCTACACCAACTTGACCTCGTATAGATTTGAGTATATGGGTCCACGAGGAGTGAGAGTGCTCTTCTTCAAACGTACCGCTGTTACCGTGAAGCTACCGAAAACCTTCTCACCATAATTTATAAGGAAACTTGTTAGCGAACGTACATTCCTATCACTTCTAAGCCTCCCAATAGTGATATGAGGAATGAAATCCTCACCTTCAGACTTAAAATTCAATTTCCGCAACCCAGCATCGAGAAATCGATAAATTTCGATGACATTATCACTTCCCTCACCAACCCCAGCCCATATAACTCTAGGCCTAGTAACTGAGGGAAAAGCACCTAAACCTTTAACCTCTAGTGTGAAGGGGGAGGCCTTCAGCCCCCTCATGACATCACAAACCCCATTAATCCTATCAGCAGTTATCTCCCCAAGAAATTTCAAAGTTAAATGAATATTCTCCCTCTCAACAAATTTTATGTCAAGATCCATTAAAGCTATAATTCCCTGAACTTTAACTAATTCATCAACTATACTACCATTAATATCAATGGCAATGAAAGCCCTAATAAGCGACAAAACTCACACCTAAAATAGATAGGGAGAGAAAAACTAAATAAACTTTAAATAAATATTAAAGGGGGATAACATATAAAGCTAATAATATGCCTTACTGGCATGCCAGGATCTGGAAAAACAACTATAAGCGAATTTGTTAGGGAAATGAAAATACCAGTAATAGCAATGGGGGACGTTGTAAGAGAAGAAGCAAAAGTTAGAGGGATAGAACCCACACCAAAAAATCTTGGAAAATTGATGATTGAAATGAGAGAGAAAATGGGGGCAAATATAATAGCCAAGAAATGCATGGAAAAAATCAAAGAGTTAAATTCAAAGATAATACTGGTGGAGGGTGTAAGAAGCCTAGAAGAAATTGAAGAATTTAAAAAAATAGGAGATGTGAAAGTAGTAGCCGTACATTCATCACCAAAAACCAGATATGAGAGGCTATTCAGAAGAGGGAGGTGTGATGATCCTAAAAGCTGGGAGGAATTCAAAGAGAGGGATTTAAGAGAATTAGATGTTGGAATAGGCAAAGTAATCTCACTAGCAGATGAAATAATTATAAATGAGGGGACAATTGAAGATTTAAAGGAAAACACATTAAAGGTTTTTAGGAAGGTTATTCAAAATGATAAAGGTTAAAGCCATAGTTGAGGTTAAACCAACTGAAGATGTGGAGAAAGTGAAGAAGGCATTACTAAACTTAATGACACCAGAAAAAATAGAAATTGAAAACAAAGGTGAAACTCAATTTATTGTAGCTGAGGGAAGTGGAATTGAAAGCTTATTAAAACTACATGAAGCATTGAAGAGAAGAAGGATACTGACGGCTGCAAGAAATGTAATGAAACAATCAGTCATTGGAACAAGTATGATAATATATCTAAACAAACAAGCAGCATACATGGGATATGCATCATTCTGTCAGCGAGAAGGAGAATCACCACTTGGACCTATAACTATAGAGGTAATATGTGATAGTGAGGACGAAATAAATGAGTTGATAGATAGACTTACTTCATAGGGTCAGTTAAACGTCTTAAACTAAAATCATTCTTTGAAATCAATAATTCAAGAAAATCTTCAGCTACAATGACATTACTGAACTTTTCTCTAGCTTGATTAAGCAATACTTCCGTGGAAGATGAATATCTCGCACTAATATGCGTTAATACAAGCAACTTAACATTTGCTTTCAAAGCAATTTCAGCAGCCTCACTTGCAGTAGAATGCATATCGGAAATAGCTTTACCAATTAGAGAGTCATCAAAAGTTGAGTCATGAATAAGTACGTCTGCATTCATACTTAAATTCAAGACACTTTCACATGGACGTGTATCCCCAGAGAAAACTATTTTTATACCATCCTTAGGTGGATCCATAACTTGATGTGGGAAAACCGGTTCCCCAAACATGTTTAACACGCATTTACCCTCTTGCAACATCTTCCACAAAGGCCCCTTTGGAACCCCAAGTGCTAAAGCTTTATCTGGATGAAACTTGCCAGGTTTAGGTTTCTCTTCAAAGGAGTATGCATAACTTTGCTGAAAGTGCATAGCCTCAGCAGCTCTAACCACATAATCCTTTTCTTCAACTACTATTCCAGAATTAACCTCACTTATATGCAGATCATAAGATATTTGAAATTGAAGAAGCTCTTTAACTTTCATTATGAAATCAACAATCCCTTTAGGTCCATACACGTACACATCGTATTTCCTATCCATTAAGGATAGCGTTTGGAGAAGTCCGGGAAGTCCTAAAACATGGTCACCATGCATATGAGTTATGAAAATCTTAAGGTTTTTAGGAAAACCTATACCAGCAATCATCATACTCCTCTGAGCTCCCTCACCACAATCAAATATTAAAAGATCACCACGATACTTAAGAACAATACATGAAAGCCCACGCTTAACAGTGGGGAGACCTGCACTAGTCCCAAGGAATATTAATCTTACGCTCATAAACCCTCCACCTACACTTTGAACACACAGATCTCTCTAATTAAATTTTTATGAACTCTCATAACATGGGATTCCACTAACTTAAATCCTATATCTAAACCAGTACTCTTAAGGTCAACATTCTCAGGGGCAGCTATACAAATGTAACCATCTTTAGACATTAACCCATATATGTCTTGCAAGAAATATTTAATTAAACTTTTCAGATTCATACCTTTCGTGGAAGCAGTTCTACCATAAGGGGGGTCTGTTGCAACGAAATTCACGGATTTAAATGGTAAATTTCTGGCATCCCCCAAAATAAGGTTATAATTTTTGAGATTAAAGTACTTTAAATTACTTAGACATCCCCTAATCATCTTCGCATCAATATCTAACCCAACAACTTCACAACCAATCAAAGCTGCTTCTATTAAAAATCCACCAAAACCACAAAAAGGATCGAAAAATAATCCCCCAGGTCTAGCTCTACACAAATTTACAAAAAGTCTAGAGATTGCTGGTGTTAATGAGCTTGGGTGAATAAATGGCCTATTCCCAACCCATCTAAAGCGAAAATCCCTCCTACAAGACTCTCCTAGGAAAACTCCCAAAACGAAATTTCCACCACTCAAAACACCAACTATAATTTCATCTGGAGATTTGAAATTCACTTGTACAGAGCCGTTTAAGCTTTTATAGATTACATCTCCCACCATTGATTCCAGAATCCTCGTAGATAAATTCGTAGATGAAGACAAAACTCTATGAACTCTAACATAGAAACTTTTACCATGTAAAAACGACCAATCAACATCTCTACAAGCTTTGAGAATACCATCATAATCTGCGTCACAGAATATCAATTCTCTAGCTCCAAAGAACGTCATACTGGATCTTTTAAGAATAGTTTTAATGGATTCCCTTGACGATGAAAATCTAAAGATACAGGGAGGAGAAAAGTTTAATCTATATTTTATATATTCAGCCTCTAGAATAGCCTTAACTTCAGCCATTGGAAGTGACGGATGTTCACAAGATAATCTTAAAAAGAAATTTTCCATGTCCATCATTATTTAATGCTTATTTAATTTAATATAATAGATTTTATTGCAGACGCTATAATTGGTGCAACGGATACTTTACTATAATACGATTCAATGGTATCAGTAGAAATAATATCGTAAACACCAGCGTTAAACATATTGATAACAGCATTACCAATAAAGAGTCCATGTGTACAACAAGCCAATATCCTATTAGCTCCATACTTTCTTAACATCTTGATAGCATTAACCATAGTTCCACCAGTACTTATTATGTCATCAACCAGTATGACATCTCTACCAGTAACATTAAACTCCTTTAACTCAGACTCCACAACTCCGCTACTTTTATCTCTCCTTTTAACAATGTAATCAGATTCAGCCCCAATAATCTTAGCAACAGTTTCTGCATACTTAAACGCTTTAGCATCCGGAGCTATGACAATTGGATTTACAAGTTGATATTTTGAGAGGAAATCGCCAATAAGTGGGAAAGCAGATAACTCTACTGCTCTATCCCCAAAAAACTTTAACACTTCACTGCTATGAACATCCACAAACACATACCTATCTATATCGTAAGTTTTAAGTAGATCAGCAATAACCTCAATACTTACCACCTCACCATCAAGAAATCTTTTATCTTGACGCATATACGCAAGGTAAGGTACAACTAAAATTATATCTCTAACCTTATAATCACGTAGTAGTTTCAAGAGTAGAAATAACTCAACAACCCTTTTATCTTGAGGGGGGGAGAGCGAATGAACTAAAATCACAGAATCATCAACATTAGATAGCAATCTAAAATAACTTTCACCATCAGGGAAAACCTTCCATTCAAAAATAATTAAATCAAAGGGTAATAGCATTGATAAACGTTTACCAAGACCGTGAGAAGATGGGCCTATCATTAACTTCAAAGCTATACCACCATCAGTAAAAGTATACCCATTAAAACTAATATAAGGTTAATTGTGACGCAAATGTGGTTGGTGCGGCGGCCGGGATTTGAACCCGGGTTTCCTGTCCAAAATGGATAACAGGCTCGGCAAGCCTGTGTCCTAGTCCAGGCTAGACCACCGCCGCAACAATAAAAATGTAGTTAGTCATAGAAATAAAATTTACCCAAATCCCATTTAAAAATATTTATAATTCCTTTATTATTGAAAAATGGGTATACCATTATGAGTATTGAAGGGAGTATACAATGCCCATGTGGAACAATAATAAGCGACCCAAAACAATACAAAATTGTATTTTTAAGAAAAGAAGCATTTGAAATAGATATCCTGTGTCCCAATGACTTATGCTACCTTAAAGAATTAGGGTACGTAAAATTTAAAGTAAACGATGACAACAGCATAAAACTAATTAAAGCAGAATTCAACACACCATTTGTAACATGGAATTCAAGTAGAATTGGATATGAAAAAACATCAGAAGAACTCAAAAAACATCTTAAGAAAATAGTATTGGAATTAATAGATTGGGATAAAATTAAATGGTACCTTACGGAAAAAGTTTCAGAAACAAAATTTGAAGATGTAAGTAAGAAATGAGATAAAAGAAATTATTAATTAAATGTGAAACCGAATTTTAACTGAGGTGAATTTAATGTCATGCTTAAAGCAAGTTTTGGAAGCTATAGATATACTCGAAGATTCAAAAGTAAATGGACTTAAAATAAAAGAGGAAATGAATAAAAGAGGACTAAGTTATGTGGAAGTAAGGAGTGTGGAAGGAAAGAAGGGTAAAACAGATTTCATAAAAATTTTGATACCAGGTAAAAGGGGGAAAATGGAAGGCGGAGACAGCCCAACTCTAGGCATAATCGGGAGGCTTGGAGGGATAGGCGCAAGACCACAGATGATTGGTTTAGTATCAGATGCAGATGGAGCAATAGTAGCGATAGCATCTGCAATGAAATTAGCAGATCTAATCATGAAGGGAGACCAGCTTATGGGAGATGTGATCATAACAACACACATATGTCCAAATGCACCAACAAAACCACACAAACCAGTACCATTCATGGACTCCCCGATCGACATGAACACCATGATTACAAATGAAGTTGACGAGAGAATGGACGCCATATTATCAGTGGATGCAACTAAGGGAAATAGGTTAATAAAAGTGGAGGGATTCGCAATAACACCCACTGTTCTCAACGGTTGGATACTAAAAGTGAGCGATGACCTAATAAACATATATGAAAGGGTGACTGGACATAGAGTATATATAGTTCCGATCACTATGCAAGATATAACACCATACGTTGAAGGCATATATCACATAAATAGCATAATGCAACCATGGATTGCCACGAAATCACCAGTAGTCGGAGTGGCAATAACAGCAGAAGTACCAGTAGCTGGGTGCGCAACTGGAGCAACATATATAGATAGCCTAGAGAAAGCCACAAGATTCTGCATAGAAGTAGCAAAAGATTATACAGCAGGGTTATGTAAATTCTATGACGAGGAGGAATACAGAAAACTCATAAACTTGTATGGAGACATGGAAAGACTACGTGGAAATCTTACCCCCCAAAAATAATTTCAAAACATTCAAACTCTTTAACGAATCAGAGAAAGAAAGATTCTCTATGATCAAAGGGCCCCTCAAATTGCAATCAAAAATCCTTTTAAGATAATCTTTCCAAAACGGGATCCCCCTATCAAGAGGCCAATGCCTATCAGCTAAACCATCATTACCACTAATATGAAAATATGCTATCCTATCACGTAAAGAATAAACATACAAATTAAAAGAATTCATAACATGAGCATGAGATATATCCAATGCCATCTTAAAACTATTTGATCTGCAAAAGAAACTTTTGAAATCTTCAACCGTAAGTATTGTGGACCTATCACTTGCCAAATTCTCTATCAATGGAGTTATCCCATAATCACTACATAAATCCCCAATCGACAAAAGGAAGTTTATCCCATCCAATATGGGCTCATTTAAATCTCTAAATAGATATGTAAAGGAATCTAGCAGCCCAGGATGAAAAACTATGAATTTACATCCCAGTTGATGTGCATGCTCCACAGACTCCCTATACATATCCATACTAAACCTTCTAGCCTTATAATTTGATGCTGAAATATTAACTGAAGTATATGGGGCATGTAGATTAAAAACCATATTAAAGGATGACGAAAAATCCAGTAACCTTTTAATTCTATTATGGTCTAGGAAGTGTAAGCCGTCATCCACAATCTCCCAAAATGAAATTCCAGAGGAAACTATAGAGCTTAAAACATAATCAAAATCCTTTGAAATAAAGCAGAGAGAGGATATGCCGACGTTGAAAAACATATTAAAGTCACTCCCCCTAATAGTAAACATTTCCCTTAAAACTAGGCTCTCGTATCTTACCAGCCAAATCACTCCCAGAATACCTACATATTCTCCTCAAAAAGCATTCCCCTCCACAGCTTAGAAATGATAACAAAGGACACCCATTACAGTAATGGGTTACACAATTAATGTTTTGAGATGTGCAACAATGGGATGTGAAAATATCCAGAAAATCATGAATAACCATAGCCCCTCTACCAGAAACCTTAGAGACAAAATCCAAACACTCCCTTGTGCGAATTCTCAAAGCATAATCTTCGGAGAAAGTTAACTGAGATTGTATAATTTTATCCATAAACTCATCATCCAAACGTATTAAGCCGCACCTCAGAATAAATGGTAAAATAGAACCATTAACTGGAAAATGAATATTATCAACATCATTAAATGATACCACCCCCTTCCTAAATAACATTTTAGCTAAAAGCAAAGCTTTATACTCAACAGGATCATCAAAACCCATAAACGTCTTCAATCTCTCAATAAACCCAGAACCATTACGATATAGGTAATTTGAAGAGGCATTAATCACTTCTAGAATTGAGTTGCCATATTCAGACATTATCTTTCTAGCAGTACCTCTAGCCATCTTAACTCTATAATCAATATCAATGGTTTCGAAACCATATATTTCCCCAGAATTAAGCATTCTATCAAAAAAGCTTCTATCTAAATTTGCAATACATTCAAGGGAGAAAAGGTTAGGATCTTCATCAAAAATCAATTTACCTAAACGCCAAAACAACCTAGAACCATAATAATATTTGCCATCAACATAGCCACAGAATATAGATCCTGAAAAAGAGTAATCCATGAGAATCATGAAGAAAAGATAGTTTGAAACGAGGTCATATCCATAAGATAAATCTGGATAAAATTCAGTATTAGAATAATAGTTTTGTGGAATCTCAAGATTACTTAAAAGCCAGCCAAATGCCAATCCTCTATTCAAATCCAACATAACCCTCAAATCAATCTAAATCAATGTATAATATGGAAAATTTAAAATTTAACCATAAAGGATTATGAAAACAAGAAAGCTGAAAGAATATGAGAATAATAAGTTTTGATGAAAAAAGTGGAGAGTTGGTATTGAAAGTAGAAGATGAAGATGACCTCTGGTTACTTCACAACATAATCGAAAAAGATGATGAAGTATACGCAAAAACAACTAGAGAAATAAACCTTGGAAATGAAAGTGTTAGAAAAAGTATGTATATCGGAATAAAAGTAGATAAAGTAGAATTTCAACCATTCACAAATAGAATTAGAATTCACGGCACAATAATATATCATCCGGAAAAATATGAAGAATACGGATTCCTCGGAAGCCACCACACGATAAACGTAAAAACTTCAGATGAAATAAAAATAAAGAAGGACAAATGGCAAAAGTACATAATAAAACAAATAGAAAAAAGCTGCGGAAAAAGTGAAAAAATTTTGATAATTTCAATTGACGACGAGGAAGTAGCTGCAGGAGTATTGAGAAGTTATGGACTTGAAATAATTTTCGAAATGCAACTCAAAATTCCAGGTAAAAGGGAAGCAGAAGTCAGAGAAGAGAAAATAGATAAGGAATTGAGGGATATTTCAAATAAGATTATGGAGATCATTAATAGAAGAGGGATAAAGATCCTAGTAATTTCTGGAATAAGCTATATGAGAGAGAAGTTGACTGAAAGAATACTTGAAGATTTAAAAGGATTGAAAGAAAAGCCAAAAATAATAAGTGAAGATACATCGAATGGCGGTATAAGAGGACTTCATGAAACCATAAAGAGAGAAAGCATAATTAAAGCGTTAAAGAAGATAAAAATGATTGAAGATACTAAAATTATAGGGGAATATTTGCAAATGCTCATAAGAAAACCATCAATAGCAATCTATGGAATAAACGATGTCTACAACGCGTCGAAAATTGGAATTATAAAAACTCTACTCATATCAAATAGAAAACTCAAAACTTATGATGAAGAAAGAAAGAAGATTGAGGAAATAATAGAGAATGTTGAGAAATATGGTGGAGAGATTAGAATAATATCAGATGAAAGTGAAGCTGGAAAGGAATTAAATTCGATTGGAGGAATAGCAGCAATACTGAGATATAAGATGAGTAACTCTTTTAAACAAGAATACAAATCTGTTTAAAGGCTATGATGATGCGTGTAAGGTCTGAATATTGATGAACCAGCTGACTCTGAGCCCATGAAAAATAAAAAGAAAAATTTAAAAATATGCAAAATAAAAAAAGGTAAGAAAGTTGATCACAATGTTTGATTGGAGAGAGAGCCCAACCTTCAGGAGATATTCTAAAGCAATAGATAGAACATGCCAAAAGATAATAAAGACGTTACATGAAACAGGAACAAATAATTTGTCTCTACTAGCAAAGAAAACTGGAATGTCGCCTGCACTAGTACATTACTACTATGACAAACTGACGAGTAAAAATATACTGAAACTAAAAGTGAAAATCAACGTAGTGAACATAGGATTACAGCCTATAGAGGTTATACTTAAAGATGAAGGGGGAGAAAGGGAATCAAACTTAGAATCACATTTAAAAAACATCGAATATTGGAGAAATGTAGAGAAATACTATGTACAAATGGATACTTACTGGCATGCATACTTTAATGTACCAAGAGAAGCAATAAATGAATTTAACAAGTACATAAGAAGTGTTGGGGAGAAAGCTCATGTGAAAATAGTATACATGAACACAAACCCAATAGACATTAACCCTAAACCAAATGTAGATTGGTTTAACGATGAAGAAAGAAGATGGGAGTTTAAATGGAAAGAATGGGTAGATGAAATGATCTTAAGCAATAAAGAGGTAGATCTAACTGTACCAAAAATGGGAGAATTCATAGTATTAGATAAATTAGATGTATTCATAATTCAAAAGCTTGAGGAGGATGCGGAGACATCATTTAAAGAAATGGCAAATGAAATGGGCGTCACTCCACCAACTGTCAGATACCACTACTACAAGCACTTAATAAAATATGATATTATTGAGGGTTATGAAGCTACATTAAAACTATTCCCAGAAAATATATCGATAAATGTCTTAGGACATATTCAATTCACAAATAGAAAGAATATGAACAATTTTATAGCATCATTAGAAGGAAAACCCTTCTCCAGTAGAGTATTGGCAAATTTAGAGGATAATAAGGCGACAGTATACTTCTACATACCATTTGATCAAATAGTGGAATTAAATAAAGCGCTAATAAATATAAAAAGAATGGGTATAATAAAGGATTGCATTATGGGAATAATAGATTACAAATCAAAAATGGAGAAAAAGTTACCAATGAACTTATATGAGAAGGGGGGTTGGAAGTTAATTTTCTAAATATTTTAGCTATGGTGAAAGGAAATCTTCAACTTTTGGCGGATTCGGAGGCAACCCCTTCCTTTTCCTAATTTGTCTAATTAACTCTTCAGCAAGCTGCTGAGGAACTACACCCCAATGGGAAAACTCAGTACTCCAGAAACATCTGCCTTGCGTTGCACCTCTAATCTGATCAGATAAATCGAAAGTTTCTGAAACCGGTATATGACATCTAATAAACATTAATAGCTTCTGATCCTCCATAGCAATTATTTTACCCCTCTTAGAAGTTATCACACGTAACAAACCACTAACAAACTCTTGGGGCACCTTGGCTTCTAACTTTAAAATAGGCTCTAAGAGTATTGGGGAAGCCGATAAGAAAGCTGCAAAAATCGCATTCTTCGTTGCTGGCATTATTTGAGCTGGACCTCTGTGAGCAGGATCCTCATGGATCATAGCGTCCACTAACTTAACTTTAACACCTCTAATAGGTTCTTGAGCCAATGGACCTGCATCCATAGACCATCTAAAAGCTGAGATCAAAGTGTCTTTGATGTCCCTTAAATACTGAATACCCTTCGTGACATCCACAAATATGTTCAAATGCTGGTCTATGGCCATTATCCCCCTAGCTTCATCGGCATCCCATCCAGCTTCAGAACGTAAAATTTTGGCTCTTACACGCCAATCTTGATCTTCATACACAGCACCCGTGCTAAGTAGCTTCATTGTCACTTCATCTAATGGCTCAATACTAATGTATACACGATTATGCCTATTGGGAGATTTACCTTCGATGGGGCCAGCAGACCCTTTAATACTCTCCCTATACACTACTATTGGTGGCGATACATCTACATCCATACCTCCAGTTCTTTGACGTAAATCCCATAAGGCAATCTCGAGGTGTAAAGTTCCCATACCACTAAGAAGGTATTCTCCAGTTTCCTCATTTATTTTGACATGTAAAGTGGGGTCTTCAATAGCCATTTTCCTTAAAGTATCAACTAGACGTGGTAAGTCAGCACTCTTCTTTGGTTCAATAGCCACCGTAACCACAGGTTCACTTATATAAACTAGCTTTTCAAATGGAATCATAGAATCCTTATAATCAACGCTAACTATGGTTTCTCCAGCCCTTGCATGATCTAACCCAAGCAATGCCACGATATTTCCAGCTAAAACTCTATCTACAACTTCCCTATAAGGACCCATATACAAACCCACTTGCTGAATTCTACCGGTAGTTTTAGCCATCATGAGATATACTTCATCACCACTAGTAGCTATACCACTAAAAATTCTCCCTGTAGCCACTAAACCTGCATGTGGATCAACGACTATTTTACTCACACAAATAACTAATGGTCCCTTAGGATCACATTTAAGCATAGATTGACCTATTTCGCTATCAATATCACCACGCCATATTTTTGGCACCCTATATTTCTGAGCAACTCTTGGGCTTGGAACATGTTGAACAACCATATCTAAAATTGCTCTATATAATGGGAATTCATCGGCTAGCCGAGAAACTTCATCAGCTCCCTTCTCATAAGCTTTAACTATCTCACTAAATTTGACACCAGCCTTCTGAGCAATAGGTATTGTTAAACCCCACTTATGAAGCGCAGAACCAAATGCCACTTGACCCTTCAATGGATTAACTTTCCAAATATCTTTAAATTCAGGTTCAGCATACAATTCAATTAAATTATTGAAATCCCTAATTATCTCCATAAGTTTTTGCTGAACCTCTTCAGGAGTTAATTTAAGTTCTCTAATTAACCTATCAATCTTATTAATGTACAGTAATGGTCTCACACGTTCCTCTAACCCCTGCCTAACCACAGTTTCTGTCTGTGTCATAACACCTTCAACAGCATCAACAACAACTATGGCTCCATCCATAACTCTAAGAGATCTGGTTACATGACCAGTGAAATCAACGTGACCTGGAGTGTCAACAAGATTAATTAGATAAGCATTACCATTATATTCATGATAAAGAGATACATTAGCAGCTTTTACCGTCATCTGTCTCATCTGCTCTATAGGCACATAATCTAAAGCCAACGCTTTACCAGCAACTTTAGGTGAAATAAGCCCAGCTGCCATTAGAAGAGAATCCGACAATGTAGTCTTACCATGATCCACGTGTGCCAAGGTACCAATATTCCTAACATTATCTAGCTCATCCATTATCTTCAAGATCTGCTCGGTGGTCTTATACTTAACCAATTACAGCACCCTCACCTAACGAATCAAAATCAAAAAGTAGAATGTCAAAGTCTTTTTTAAACTTTACTGAGAGCATAGTACCTCATATCAAAAACTCTAAAAATTAAATTTAACATAAATTATTGTAAACTTGGGGGGAACATGAATACATTGAAGGAGTTAATGAATGAAGCAGAAAAAACACAGGTAGTAATACCAATAGGAGGAAAGGCTAAGAGGATGGGTTTACAAAACATCAATAAAGCATTAATAAAAGTCGCTGGTAAAACACTACTTGAAAGGGAAATAGAATTATATAGAAATTGTGGATTCAAAAAATTCAAGTTATTAATAGGACATTTAGGTGAAGAAGTTATTGAGTATGCAGGTAATGGAGAGAAGTGGGGAGTTGAAATACAATATTCAATGGACCCAAAAGTTGAAAAGGTAGGTAAAGGGAAAGCTTTGAAAAATGCATTAATAAATGGGGTCATAGAAAAAGATAAGAGATCGTTAATAACATTCCCAGACGACTTAAAACTAAATAGATTCCTACCATTAATGTTACTTGCACAACATATATACGGAGTGGAAAAATATGGTATTTTTGCTACATCAGTACTAATAACTTCAACCACATACCAATATGGTGTGGCTGAAATAGATGAAGTGGGAAGAATAAAAAAGTTTGTGGAAAAACCACAATTAAACATCTTAACACATATAGGAATGTGCATAATTGAACCACAAGTATACCAATTAATAGATAAACTCATAGACATAGAGAGTCAAGAAGCAATCGAATACGAAGCAACAGTACTTCCAGAATTAGCTAGAATGGGTAAATTATACAGTTTAACATTATATGCAAATGATAAGGATGACTGGATACCGATAAATACATTAAAAGAACTGGAACAAGCAGAAAAATACCTTTCACAAAAAGCTAAACCTTCTTGAAATAGCTTTAGCTAGGATTACTTTAAGGTATTGGAGAGAAGTACTTATGGAACTATATTGTAGTGAAAAAACAATCCATTGCAATGCACAGTCCTCAGATAATGCTTCACAAAGGAATATACACAACAATGTTAGCACACCATTTTAGATATCCAAGAACCATATAATAGTATACTTAAGCACATTAGCACATTTAAAACTGAAAACTTAAACTGGGACTTAAACTTAAATAAATTCTAGAAAGGAAATTCAGCAAAGCCAAATCTAGAGAGTTACGACTATAACCAGACTTATGAAGTTGAAGCAAATACAATTTAACATGCCTTTTTCAATTCAACCCCCCAAAAAAAGTAAAAATGTGGGTGGAAAATTGTTGGTTGTTATAAAAATGAGTACTTATTTGGTGGTTATTGTATACTTGCATCCCAGAGGCTTCAAAGCTTCATCAATCTTAGATATAAGTAACTTTAATTGCTCAAATGTTGGTGGAACAGTCCATTCAAAATAGAAGTCATAATCACCAAGAGTCCATCCACTTTTACTTATCATGTCCTCATAATGTATACGTGCTTCCTCGCCAGATACCCCCCACTTTTCAATAATTATTGATGTTGCATCATCCCTTGATAATGCTGTTCCACCAAGAGTGTCATAAAACATTATTTTGGGCAACTCTTTAGATACTTCGACAGCAACCCTCTCTAAAGCTTTTAAAGCTTCCAGTATTGGCGGTCCGTATATTTTAATGTAAGTTTTCATTTTTAATTACTCCTCAGATATAGAATTTACTGCTGAAAATATTATAAACTTTTCCTTTAAATAGAAAATAGGCGTTAGTCGATTTTTAATCGGAATTGCCTTACAATGATTCCAGCAGACTTCAATAAATCCATGGAAACCGGATCTTCATATGGAGAGTCGTAAACAACCTCTTTTATTTCAGCATTTATTATCATTTTTGCACAAATGGAACAAGGGAAATCAGTAACATATAATGTTGCACCACGAGTGCTAACTCCGAAAACAGCAGCTTGTATTATTGCATTTTGTTCCGCATGAACCCCTCTACAAAGTTCATGTCTTTGACCGGAAGGAACATTTAGTTTATCCCTTAAACACCCAGTTTCTGAGCAATGAGGTAACCCTTTTGGAGCACCATTATACCCAGTGGATAAAATATGTTTATCTTTAACAAGTACCGCACCAACCTTTCTTCTTAAGCATGTCGATCTTTCCTTCACTATATGAGCAATCTTCATAAAGTATTCATCCCATGATGGTCTAACACAAATATCTTTTTGCAAATCATCACCTTTAAACTTTAAAAATGGTAATTGCGAGAAAACAAATTCATACCCCTTCAAGAGTGGCATGTCTACTCCTTAAATCTTCTTCTGTTTTTCCTAGTCTCTTCATAAGCTCACCCACTAAAGACTCTAAGAATATTGTAGCAGCTATTTCGAACAATGTCCCAAGTGGGGCTAATGGTTCATGCAAACCTAATACTTGCCTAGAAAAGTAGTCGGTAGTTTCAGATACCTTCGTTCTACCGGGAACGTAGACTACATGATCTGCCAATTGACCTAAAGGAGATTCCGGATGTGAAGTTATAGCTATAACTGTACAACCAACTTTCTTTGCCGCTTGAGCAACATCAACGACTATTCCAGTACTACCAGAACCAGATATTGCTAGTAACACATCCCCCTTCCCAGCAGCTGGAGTAATGGTTTCACCAACTACATACACTTGAAATCCTAGATGCATTAATCTCATGGCGAAGGCTCTTGCTACAAGTCCAGATCTACCTGCACCTATAACAAATATTGCATGCTTAGCTGCTTGAGCATATATCAACGTGTTTATTAGCTTTTCAACTTGAGCTTCATCTATAACAGAACCAAGTTTGCTTATAAAATTGACAATAACATTCAAAAACTCCCTCATAGCTTCAAGAGGCATTAAATCCCTAATAAACTAACATCTTCAACCCTTAAAATCTTTCCATTTATCTAAATTCAAGATGCTTTGCTTTGATGAATCCCTTAAACCTTCAAACTTGGCATTAAAGAACTCTACCAGCTTTTCAGCTCTACTTCTACTCAAACCTTTCACTGAGGATAATTCGACAGCCGATGCTAGAACTATATTCTTTATTGATCCAAAAGTGTTTAAAAGTCTAATAGCCAATTTATGTCCAATTCCAGGAAAACTGCTAACAACTAGTAATTGCTTTTCACTTAAACTAGATGCCCTAGATTTGCCTTTAACCATAATTGACTTCCTAAATTCACCCTGCTCATGTTTTACCATGGAAAACAAAAGTTCTGCAGTATCATACTCATCCTTTGTGAAAAAGAATGAAACACCCAAATTAAGCCATATAGTTGATATAGTACCATGAAAAGCTCTAGCTCCAGCCTTAAGAGTAGTATACGCGTAATCTACATCACCCTCAATAATAATCGCAGACTTAGAATATGATTGAGAAAGTCTACATGCTTGATCAAAAATTCTGCCCTCCACAATACTGTTAACAAAATCCCTAATGTTCTTCCTCTCAAGAGCACAATCACTTGAAATTATGTAATCACCAACAGGTAGCTGCCTATATAAAACATATAAACCCATCTCACTTAAATATGATGGGACTTTAGATCCCCTCTCTCGCTCATCAACTAATATCCTTAAAACAGACAAAATGTTCACCAAAATTTTTAAGTGAAAACAAATTAATATGCCATTCTGGTAATGGATAATGCTCAAAATGGGTGAAAAATATTTTATTCAAGGGAATATTGCTTGTGCAGAAGCTGCTGTTATTGCTGGATGTAGATTTTTTGCTGCCTACCCCATAACACCAGCATCAGAAATAGGTGAAAGATTATCTGAATTGTTACCAGCTGTAGGAGGCAAATTTATACAAATGGAAGATGAAATAGCTTCAATAAATGCCGTGATAGGAGCAAGTTGGGCTGGAGCAAAAGCCATGACTGCAACCAGCGGTCCAGGATTCAGCTTAATGCAAGAAGGAATTGGATACGCATTTATGACGGAAACTCCCTGCGTAATCGTTGTTGTACAACGAGTTGGACCTGCCACAGGACAAGCCAGTAAAGGTGCTCAAGGAAACTTTTATCAATCAAGATGGGGAACCCATGGAGATTACAGCGCAATAGTCTTAGCACCAAATTCGGTTCAAGAAATGTTTGATTTAACAATAAAAGCATTTAATTATGCAGAGGAATATAGAACGCCAGTAATTCTTCTCGCAGATGAATTAACTGCACATATATTTGAACCATTAGAGGTTCCGGAAAAAATAGAGATAAAGGAAAGAAAAGTTGCTGTGGATTGTTCCGAACCTTTCTTCGACTCCAAAGATCCATTAAAAGCACCGCCGATGCCGAAGCTCGGTATAGGGTTAAATGTTCTCGTAACGGGATCAACACATAATGAGTGGGGATACAGGGCAACATCAGATCCAATGGTGCATAGAAAACTTGTCACAAGATTGTATTACAAAATAGAAGGTAATGCTAAGAAAATATGTGAATATGAGTTAGACATCAATGATGGCTCCAAGATAGGAATAATATCGTATGGTTGCTCATCAAGATCGGCTTATGGAGCCATTGAAATTTTAAGTGAACATGGTTTGAAGATCTCGCATTTAAGGTTAAAAACATTGTGGCCATTCCCAGACTGGGCTGTAAAAGAGTTATCAAGTAAAGTTGATACTATAATAGTACCAGAATTAAGTTTAGGTCAACTGGTAAGGGAAGTGGAGAGAGCATCTTATGATAAGACAAAAATAATATCTTTAACGAAGATAGGTGGAGGGGAATTGATAAGACCGCAAGAAATAGTTGAAATCGTGAGGAGGTTGTAATTATGAAGCACTACGCTATAAAATACTTAAGAGAGGAAGTGCTACCAACCCCTTTCTGTCCAGGATGTGGAAACGGTATGGTGATAAATGCATTATTCAAAGCATTAACCGAACTTGGATATGAGGATATTAGAAACTTTGTATTTTGCAGTGGAATAGGTTGCGCAGCATGGATCCCCTCCCCACATTTCAAAGCGGACACCATACACACACTCCATGGAAGAGCTATACCAGTAGCCACAGGAATAAAAATGATGAGACCAGAGCTCAACGTGATCGTTATAAGTGGGGATGGAGACTTAGCGGGAATAGGGTTAAGCCATTTAATACATGCTGCAAGAAGGGAACTTGGAATAAAAGTGATAATGGTTAACAATATGATATATGGAATGACGGGAGGACAAGTCTCTCCAACAACGCCAAGAGGTATAAAAACAACTACAACACCATATGGAAACATAGAGAAACCATTGGATGTAGCCAGTATAATGGCAGCAATGAAAGTCCCTTATGTTGCTAAATGGACAACCTACCATATGATGCCACTAAAAAATTCGTTAAAAAAGATAATCAATACAGATAAGTTTTCATTCATAGAAGTTATAAGTCAATGCCCAACAAATTATGGAAGAAATTTGGGATTCAGAAAACCATTTGAAATGTTAAAGTGGTTTAAGGAGAATTCGATACCAATATCTAAGGCTAAAAATATGAAAGAAGAAGAACTTGAAGGAAAGATAATTGTTGGAGAATATTTAAATCAAATAGAGTGAGGTGAATTTATGATTAAAATAAGGATTTGTGGATTTGGCGGACAAGGAATATTATTGGCAGGTGAAATCCTAGGCGCTGCAGCCATGATTGAAGGTAAATACTCCTCGGAAATTGGAAGCTACGGGGCAGAAGCTAGGGGAACTACAACTTTAAGTGACGTCATAATATCCGATAAGAAAATAGGCTTCCCAGTAATCGATGAATGCGATATACTCATCGCAATGAGTCAACAAGCATTCAATGCAAACATTAAATTTGTCAAAGAAGATGGAATAATAATAGTTGATGAAGACTTAGTAAAGACTCCAGAGAATTTAAAACAAAAGGTGTTCAAAATTAGGGCAACAAAGATAGCTGAAGAAAAATTTGTAAGGGTGGTTGCAAACATGATTATCTTAGGATACTTAGCTGAAAAAACAAAAATTGTAAGCATAGATTCATTGAAGAAAGCAATTAAAAGTAGAATTACAAGAATGATAGAAGCAAATTTGGCAGCTGTAGATGAGGGAGCTAAACTAGCCAGTGAAAAAGAGATATAAGTTTAAACTATCCTCAATATGGAAATAAAACTTTAGAAGCAACATAATTGTGGTAAAGAAGACAATTATAAGCAAAGCTATATAATCCTCCCTCTTAAAAGACAATTCAACCAAACTACTTCTCTTAGGAGATGCACCAAACGCCCTTGATTCCATAGCTTCCGCAACACTCATAGATCTTCGCAATGCATTCACAATTAACGGAACTAGTATAGGAATGTAATTCTTTAACTTCACCATAAAGTTCCCCTTTTCAAGTTCAAGCCCCCTAGATCTTTGAGCATCTATTATGATCTGAGCTTCCCTAGCCAATGTTGGAACAAACCTTATTGACATAGTTAATGTGAGCGCAAAATCATAAGGTACACCAATATTTACAAGCATAAGAGCAAAATCTTCGGGATATGTGGTCATGAAGAAAATTGAAAATGATGACATTAATAAAATCAACCTCAAAGTAATAGTTAAAGCCAGATAAAGACCAGAAACAAAATAGTTCAATGCAGAAACCAATATTATAAATAGTAGCGCTCCCTTCAAACTCTTAAGATAGTTTTCAAGAGATTTAGCAAAGTAAAAGAGTGGAATTATCGTCAATAAGAAGATTAACAGCATTACGAGATTGCTGTATATGAAGGATAACGCCAAGAAAGAGATGGAAAGCAGAAATTTCACGCGAGGATCTAGCCTATGAATTATGGTATCACCACGTTTAAATTCAAAAGCCTTAAGAGTCATCATAATTTTTCACCTGCAAAAATTTTTAGTATAGAATCACGAATCTCATGAACTAGTAATAGATCTTTAGGAATGCCAAATTCATGTAGAAGATAAGCTATTTGAGTTACTTGAGGTAAAACTAGATTCGCTTTCTTCATTAAATCTTCATCGGTTAATATTTTACGTGTACTACCATCAGCAATTATCCTACCTGAAGAGAGAAGAATAACTCTTGGGAAATTTTCAGCCACAAATTCAACATCATGAGTAACCACTATCACGGTTTTCGATCTTGTATGAAGCAGTTTTATAAGTTGTGCGAGCTTCTCCTTCTGCATATAATCTTGACCTACAGTCGGTTCATCAAAAATAATTATATCAGGATCATAACATAACACTGATGCGATTGTCACACGCCTACGTTCACCCCCACTTAAAGTGAAGGGAGAGCGATCTTTCAAATCATATAGGTCAAGCAGTTTTAGTACCCTCTCAACTCTTTCACTAATAACTTCTTTTGGGAAACCAAAATTCTTCAATGCAAAGGAAACCTCTTCCTCCACGGTTTCTGCAAATAACTGATGATCTGGATTTTGAAATACTAAACCAACTCGCCGTGAAAGCTGGGCAACAGTAGCGTATCTGGTATCAATCCCAAATACTTTTACGTATCCACGTTTAGGCTTTAATAACCCATTGAAGTGCTTGATTAGAGTAGTCTTTCCAGCACCATTTTCACCCATTATCGCCACAATTTCACCAGAATTTATCTCAAGGGAGACACCTTTTAAAACAGGGTTACTGTCATAATAAAACCATAGATCATGTACCTCGATCATTTTCTAACAACCTCCAAGAGGTATTCCTTAAACATTTTTGGGGATAAGGGGATATTTCTCAATGTAAATCCACTATTTAAAAGATTGTGATACAATTCAACTACCTTAGGTATACCTATACCAATACCTTTAATAGAATTAATGTTCTCCTTTGAAAAAACCGTTTTTGAATCCTCATTAAAAACTATTTTGCCCTCATTCATTATTATAAGCTTATCACATACGGCAACTAAGGCTTCCAATCTATGTTCAACAATAACCACTGTCAACTTTAACTTATTCTTAAGTTCATTGAGTAAGTTAAGTAATGAGTAAGCACTTACAGGGTCTAAATGGGATGTTGGTTCATCTAAAACTAGGATTTTTGGTCTCATAGCTAAACATGCTGCCAAAGCAACCTTCTGCTGCTCACCACCAGAAAGCTCAAAAGGTGCCCGATTACGTAGATGGGAAATTCCCATCAATTCCAAAACCTCATTAACCCTAAACCTAATCTCTTCTCTATCCAAACCCAAATTTTCAAGTCCAAATGCCACTTCACGTTCCACATTCAATGAAAAGAGTTGCGATTCAGGATCTTGAAACACCATACCAACATATTTTGATAGAATAGTTATAGGAGTATTTTTGACGGACATCCCATTAACTATAACATCACCGATAAATTCACCACCATAGAAATGTGGAATTAAACCATTGAAACATCTACATAACGTGGTCTTGCCACAACCACTAGGTCCCGTTATAACAACAAATTCCCCTTCATCTATATTTAGGGAAATATCTCTAAGCGCATACTTTGATGAACCAGGATACTTATATGAGAGGTCTTTAACTTCAATGATCGCCATAAACCTCCCTCATACGCCAAATAATGTACAAGATAATTGCGTAATAATTTTTAACTGTTTAATAATAAAAATTAGCTTTTATCCTTTGTAATTTTACTCGAAATTAGTTTTATACAGAAATCATCAATGCTATTCTTATTCCTACATCCGTTGGCACCAGCAGCTGTGGAATGTCCACCTCCAGTACCACCTATAAATTCGCCCAGTGGAATCATGAGATCTCTCCCCAAATGGAACCCTGTCTCTTTATAAAAGGCTTCCGTAGATCTTGCGCTAACACGTACATCATCACCTTCACCACCAACCACTATAGCTAGATCCCCTCCAAGATCAATCAATGCCCTTGCAAGAGAAGCTTCAAAAGAACTTACATTTGAAAAAACGATTAACCACTTCCCCAATCTAAATAATTTCAATCTTTGCGCCCCCTTGAGTCTAGCTATTCTTTCAGAGATATCCATAGGTTCTGAAATTATTGATAAAGCTAAACCGTAATCTCCACCATTCTCTATAAGGAAACATACATTCTTGAATGTTTCAATGGAAGCTATGAGGAATCTCTTCGAATCAGATAGAATTGCTGTGAGTAATGCTAACGCACTACTTTTACTAATATTCAAATGTAGCTCTTTGAAAAAATTGGTAACTATTTCAGCTGTAGAAGATACATTAGTATTTGAGACTACGTACAAAGCGCGCTCAATGGTTTCCTTCAACGGCTCATGATGATCAATAACCATAAGAGGAATACTGGAACTTTTTACAAAATCACTTAGATAACCAAGTTGAATGAATGATATTGCATCCACCATAATCAAAACGTCAACATTACCTTCAATATTTTCCAAGACGTTTACACCATCAATATGTTTCAATAACCTCCTCGACGATGAATTTAATCCTTCAGGAGCTACGATAAGGACATCTATATCTGCATACATTTTCGTTAGAAGTTCTCTTAAAGCATATGCACTTCCAAAAGAGTCCGGATCTGCATTACGGTGACAAAGTAAAGCCACTCTTTTTGGTGAAAGAGAATTTAATATTTCAATAAAAGTTTTACATAAACTCAACCTTACTCATCCTCTTATCTAACTCTTTAAAACATTTTTCGACAGCCTCATTTATAACTGCTTCCACATCATTTTGGGAAAACTTTGGATGTAGAGTCAACTCAACATTAACGTCAAATGTTAATTGTCCATCATCCAAAAGATGAGCATCTACGGTTATATTAAAATATAGGATATCACTAATCGAAAACTTTGAAAATATATATGACCGTATAGTTTTTTCAGCTAAAACGCAAAGTTCTTCTATTAATTTGTCGGTAAAGGTATCTTTAGTCATCAGTTATCATTGATTAATTAATTTTATGTACCAGATCGTGGAATTGTGGAAAGAAGCTTATTTACCTCTCTTCGCAATTCTTCAAATTGTCTGCGAAGTAATGCTTCCTGCTTTTCAAGAGTTTTTATTCTTAATTCTAAAGTATCCCTTTTATCCTTTAATTCTTCCAAAACCTTAGCTTTAGTTGATTTAAACATCACGTATCCAGCCGCCTTATAAACTTCACAATCATCGGAAAGTTTTTCAACAGCTTCTAAAGCATTTTGGGATTCAGCTAATTGAAGCTGTAATTGTTGCTTTCTAACTAAAATTAACCTTAATTGCTCTTGAAGATCCTGTAATCTTGCAACCTTCTCCTCAACATCAGGGGGTAATCGTTCATCCAAAGAAATCAACCCCTTAAAGATTAGGGGAAAGTGAAATAAAACATTTACGATAAAGCTTCACTTTTCAAACTTTTAAATATTTCCTCCAATAACATAATTAACCTTAAAAATGAATTGAGTGCAGCTCTTAATAAAGATGGATTATCAGAAGACAAACATAAGAAGATTTTTGGAGGATAATGCTTTATTAAAGTAGCAACTCTACGGGATGGAGGATTAGCGACTTCAGGAAATAGAGATTCGAAGACTATCTTTGAAATTATTGGATCCTTAAAATCTAATGTCAACTCAACTTCAAACATTAATTTAGCCCAATAAATATTAAAAATGAATAATGTTTAAATAAACTTAGCCTTCATGATAGGCCCAATGATATGTCCAGACATATTTGTGAAACGAATTATGAAGATATCTTTCTCTAAACTTTCAACATTCATGATGGAGAGGTCATCAGAGGGTTCTCCATATTCTTTGAACCAAATTTTACAATTAAATAGGCTAGACAAATTATATGTAGCCTCAATAGCATCATCATTTAAGCAACGTATAATGATATCATTGACTTTAACCCTCTTAGCATCTCTAATTTCAAATGTAAGTTTAACACCCAAAATCCTTAATTGAGGACGTAATGGATTGAGGCCTTCATTTCCTACAGAATAAAATGTTAATAGTCCAGGATTTCCCATAAATGTATTAACAATTATAACCCTATTACATTTATTTTGAAGAGCCAGCATATGTATGTCATTAATGGATTTCTTGCCACGATTAACTTTAATAGCAGAAGGTAATGCATAAGAGAGATCTTTACAAAAACTTCTCGTGCGAGGGCTATCACGCCTAGACATTGTTATTAAAAAACGTACATGGTTTGTATTATTCTTCATTTTCATCTCAACATTGCAGATGAGGGAACGTATGCTCCCCCAGCAAACTTATATCCACATTTTTTGCATGTCCATATACCAACACTTAAACGCTTTAATTTCCCCTTAGAGTGACACTTTGGACATTTATGAGGAGCACGCATCAGAACTTCGATGTTTCTCACCCTCGCTCTAAGGGTGGCACCATAACGTGCACCAAATCTTCCCGCAGGACCTACTTTACTTTTAGACCCCATTTTAAGCCCCCCTCATACTCTTATCCCAATTATTAAAGGATTCTAATAAAATTGACCTTAATTCCCGTCCTTTAGATTTCGCCAACTCAACGGATTTCATAACTTCATCATAAGTGAAGGCACCTGGAAGCCCCTTCTGAACAGCACATATCTCTCCCTTAGAATTGGTGAACATAGTTAATCTTGCTTCAACCAATTCAAGCTCCTCCAATGTAGGGTCTAACAATAAGTAATTTCCAATTTTATTTATAGTCACCGACACAGGGTAATCAACTATTTTCAATGTTCTCTTCTCCTCGCGTACAACTATTTGCGACCCTTCAACAACAACTACAGGTATTTTCGTAACCATCAAAGCAGCCATAGAAGCCAAAGCTGTGGCATCAAAAAGATCCCCACCATGATCAAGAACATAAATGTCCACCCATAAAATCCAAACCTTTTCATTTGGTATTATACATAGATCTTTGAAATCCACAGCACCCCCATGTCTTAAACCCCTATCTATAACCCTCGCCAGCTCTATAGAATTTTCATCAGGAGGTCCTGCTTCAAACTGTGGAGAAGCCAGCGGAACAAATTCTGAATTCACAATCAAAACACCTTCATCAGGTGTGTCGGGGAAAGGTTTCCCTATTTCAGCTTTAACTCCCACCAAAACATACGTATCTCCAATTCTTACGCTAGCAGATCCATTAGCTTTACTTATAACGTTAAACTCAAACTTTATTGGTCTATATTCATCTAACCTACGACCATCACTTCTAACCCCCTTAGATAGGGACCCCAATATTAAGTCCCTATTTACCGGTAAAGGAGTAATCATCATACTCATTCCTCCAACACAAGGTTTTTAATTTCTCCAAATCCATCCTTTAAAGCTTTTCTCTGGACTTCATGAATACGTTTACAGCCTTTCATGGCAAGTTGTAATAAAGCATTAAATTCATCTGAAGTAAGTGTTCCATCCATTTGAAGTAATGTGATGATGTTTTTATTTGGCATTATAGCAACGGGAACATCAGCCTCACCATACTTATCTTCCATATCAGATAGATCTACGATAAGTTTACCATCAGCTTTACCAACAGCGCATGCAGCAACCAAATCCTTCATGGGGATACCAGCATCAGCAAGGGCTACGGATGCTGCAGTTATACTTGCACATCTAGTGCCACCATCAGCTTCTAAAACTTCAATGAATATGTCTATGGTTGTCCTTGGAAATTCTTCAACTAAAATTGCAGGTTCCAAAGCCTCCCTTATAACTTTAGATAACTCTATCTCACGCCTTGAAGGTGCAGGAGATTTACGTTCTTCAACAGAAAAGGGCGCCATCCTATACCTACATCTAACAACAGACCTGTCAGGTAAACTTACATGTTTAGCGAAGCTCTCTCTAGGACCATACACTCCAACTAGTATATGTGTTTTACCTTGAATTATACGTGCAGAACCATCAACATTTGAAAGAATACCCACTTCGATTTTTAATGGTCTAAGTTCATTCCACCGCCTACCATCAACTCTCAACCCATTTTCATCAATAAGCCTCTTTTTTCCACTCATAACATGGCACTCCCCATTAAAGTGAATTGGCTACAAGAAATAGAAATTACAAAAATATAAGTTAAGCGTTCATCTACCAATATTCCCACGCTCTTTGACAATTAAGGATTTAACTTTATCTGTAAGACCAGGCAGATGTGATTCTTCTTCCACAAGAGATATTATCTTCCTCACTAAATTGACTATTTGAGGATCTGTGGAAGATATCCAAATCCTACCATTCCTACCCATTATAATTTTGCAGTTAAGCTCCTTCTTAATCATGTTTATCATGGAACCACGTCTACCAATAAGTCTAGGCACCTTCACAGGAGAGAATGTTATTAGTGTACCATTTTCTAACTTACCGAGATCCTTTCCCTTTATGGACAATAGTGGACTTCTAAGTTTGTCAAATGCTATAACCTCAGCAAGTATGACATCACCAGACTTAAGATATCTCCTAATATCTTCTCTTGCAACATCCACAGGCTTAGATAACGCATCAGAAAACTGTAAAACTGCAATATAAGGGGAGTTTATGTCTACTTGCCAACTTGTGGGTGAATTATCGATTATGACTCCTATAACATTATCACCAACCCTCGGAATATAAAATCCTTGCAGTGGAATTATATTTACAACCCTATTCTTAATTTCGCATAACCCAAATACCGATGAAAAAATTTTATTCCCTTCAGTATAAGTATATGCACCTGCCCTAAAAGATCCCTCGGCGATAAGATCACCAGGAAAAACTATATTTCTAGATCTAACTTTTTCACTCACGTAACATCACCTAGCGAATGACATTTATTTCCACCTTCCCCTTACAAAGTTTATTCATCTTTTCTATAAAGGATGGTTGAAGCCCCGCAGGCATTTCAATTTCGCAGAGCAAGGATCCATCAGATAACCACTCAGAACGTTTTATTACACCAAAGCTTAAAATAACACCATAAACTTTACCAGCATATTCAGCGCCTACCTTTACATTCAATGTAACATTAGCTATCTTCAATGGCAAAACATTTCTCAAACTTTTAATAATACTTAAGCTCTGTTCCTCTGCATCTTTAAATGGATCTATCTGTACTCCAACCTCCTCCATAGCTAATTCTATCCTTTTGGGAGGATGGGGTAGATTGGTTCTGGGATCAACACAACACTTAGATATAAGGTTTATAATCTGCCTCTTCTTATTTTCAATCATCTCCTTCCTCTGCTCACTAGTTAGCTGCAGTACACCATTCTTTAAAATAATCGGAGCAATTTTATATATGTCAGTAGTACCAAAAACTTTGATTAAGTTCTCTTCAGAAGCTTTTAAACCCTTAGTTGCATCCTTATAGATTATCTCACCAACTAAAATGTCATTTAAATCGATATTTTCCCCTTGTTTAAAGGCCCATGCCAAATTTGGCTTTACAAGTATTTCAAAACGCTCACCTTTATATGTATACCTAGCTATTACATAATCTCTTTTCGAACTCATTCATGGCACCACTTTATGGAAGCATCCTCCATTTATTAAATATTTGTTGTGCAAATATAATAATTTTAAATATTTAATAAAATTAAAGGGACATTGTTATACTATACTTCACTAATTAATGAAGCCACCTCACCTCTAGACAACTTTCTAAATATACGATCTTTTACTGAAACAACACCTATTTCAATTTTATCTGGATCTATCGGGCTTTCAACTACCGGTTTCACTGCTGCAACAGCCAGTTTAAGAGCTTCATTTAGAGAGATTTCAAATTTATAATTCTTTTCAAGAAATTCAGTGACCTGTTGACTGCCAGACCCTATTGCCCTAGCAAAATATAGTGCATATGCTCCGCTAGGTTCTGTCATTAATAATCTTGGGCCATTATCATCAACGCCAGCTATTAGAAAAGCTACACCAAACGGTCTTACTCCGCCGCGTTGAGTAAATATCTGCATGACATCACTAATTCTCTTAGTTAAAACTTCAACATCTATTGGTTCATCATATAAAATTCTATTTAGCTGAGCTTCTTGACGTGCATAATCTATCAGTATTCTAGCATCAAAGGGGAAACCTGCATAAGTTATGCCAATATGTTCATCAATTTTGAATATTTTCTCAAGGGATGAATAATCTATTAATGGTAGAATCTTCCTCCTTTCAGCAACTAAAACAACGCCTTCAATACACCTGATACCTAATGCAGTAAACCCGCGTCTAACAGCTTCCATAGCATACTCAACTTGAAATAGTCTCCCATCAGGTGAAAAAACAGTTATAGCTCTATCATAACCCATTCCAGGCGGCGTGAACAATGCATCCCACCCTTTAACCTTGTTACCTAAATTGTAAGAATTAAGCAATAAACTTTACTATCTAATAATTTTGGGGTCCGTTCGTCGCGAGTACGTCATCCCTTAAGTCAGACTTCTGGGACGGCTTCTTCATACCCCAGTAATCAATTGTTTAGACAGATTATTAAGTATTTTCTCTGCTTTTTTAAATGTTCCAGAGATCTTCATTACGCTGAAAATAACATCATCACCAGCTATTCTCCTTATAAGAGCTAAAGCAGCTCTAACTTTTACAACACTTAAATGATCGCATCGTAAAATTCCAATTCCAAGTTCAGGGCAGTATTTCATTAAACTAAAGCTTATTTTACTAGAACCCACCTCCCCAAATAAGGAAATTAATGATGAAAATATTGCATTTAAAACATCTGAAAAACTAATTGAACGCCCACTTTTACGTATAACCCTAAAAACCAAATACCTATTTTTCCTCAATTTTACCATCTTCATCAACCCTCCCTAGCAATCTAACCCCTTTACACACCATTTCACCACTGAGTTTTTTCCTATTTCTTTCGATTAAATTTAATGGGTTACTTGACACAAATTGCAAAGCGTCAAATTCAGAAATACCAAAGAGCGTTACTATGGATGCCATTGCCCTTGGATCCCTCATTTCAAAGACATTTCTAGCCCCCGAGGACACTATTACGGGAACGCCGTACTTAAGAGCTAACCTAACGTTCTCAGACATTATTCTAAGAGTTTTTATCCTCTCACCAACATTAGAACATTTAAGGATGTCAACAATATTTATTTCCAGAAAAGAATTACTTTTAGCAGCTAATTTCGCCTCCGAAACATCGAAAAAGTTGGATTTCCAACTTAAAAATGAAAAGTTTAAAATATCCACGCGACTATCTCTAGCAGCAAATCTAGCTACATGAATGTTATTACAAAAAACGGAGATCACCTCAACTTTGCCCCTATAAAATCTGAGGTCTTTCTTTAAATCATCTACACTTTGAGGATAAAGGTCGACTCTACTGACCATATCTATGCCATGCTCATTAAACATCTTTTTTAAATCTCCAATCATATCGATGTTATGCCTATTGAAACTGGATAAACCTATATAATTGAAGCCAAGTATAGAAGCCATATTAATTATTTCGGGTATGGATGATGATTCAGTGGATATATCTGAGAGGACATGTAAATCAACAAAAAGTTTACCCATGATCATTCACCTGAAATTAAACCAATTTCCATACACACATTCTTTACAAGTTTCCTTTTAACATTAAATTTCAGGGTTACTTTGATTACTTCACTACCATCGTTTAACCTTAATACACCATTATATGCAGCACCTTTATCAAACCTTATATGCAGAACACGAGACTCATCCAACCTATAGTCAAAGGTTCTATAGAGTAACTTCTTATCATTTTCATTAATGTTCTTACAGAAGCGCTCAACAATCTCCTTCACAGCAAGCTCATCGGAAAATTGTAATTTTAAATTTACAATGACATTACCATAATATCCCTCTAAGATGTCTTCGTAAAATACTACTCCAGATCTGATGGATTCAGGTATGAGGTTCATCATTGCAGTTTTAATCTTATTCAAGTCTTCAGTAGCATGACAGAAAGCATTTATTGAAATTTCAGTGATTGGAATGTTCCTAATTGTCATAGTTGTATGCATTAAATTGATAGATGGAAACTTATATTAATAATGTTATTGCAATTCAACTTTTAGATGCAGAAGATCTACTTGGCCTATTCTTTACAGCCCTCGAACCCTTAACATACAGTCCTCTAGACTTCCTGCCAGCAGGAGTTAAACCTCTAAAAACTCTTCTACGCTGACTTGGGTTACAAATCCAATTAATATCTGGATCGTTTATTATGCTTGGATGATTAGGGTCGACAAGTATAACTTCGAACCACTTATATCTGCCGTCTTCTCCAACCCAGTAACTTGCAAGTACTTCCAGATTTGGGTATTTCCTAGCAGCCTTTTCTTCAGCAATCCATTGTAAGCTCTTCTTGACAGTATGTCCATGAACACCCATCCTCTTTGGGCGTCTTCCACTATCAGGTCTAATTTTACTCATACTTCCACGTTTCACTCTAACTCTAACAACTATAAACCCCTGTTTAGCTTTGTATCCAAGAGCCCTAGCTCTATCTAGTCTGGTAGGTTTTTCGATTCTAACAACGGAGGGCCCTTTACGCCATTGTATAAGTCTCTCCCTAACGAGTTCAGGAAACTCCCCCCTTCTAATCTCCTTCCATAATAGCGAAATATGTTTGTACATGGATGCTCATCCCACGAAACATTTCTCCATTTCAGTTACGCATATAAGGACTCCTTAACCTTTTATAAACTTTTCTTCGAAAAAGCTTCAATTATTTTATTTGCAAGTAGGATTGATGCCATTTTTTGAGCTTCAATAGTCATTGAACCTATGTGAGGAGTTACAACAACATTTTCAAGCGATATCAATTCCTTTTCCCAAGGTTCCTTTGGAGGTTCATTTTCAAAGACATCTAAACAAGCACCATAAAGATGCCCGCTCTTCAAATACTTCAGCAAAGCTTTATTATCGATTACAGCGCCTCTTGAAGTATTAATAAGTATAGCCCCTTTCTTCATAATCTTAAACTTCTCCTCATTTAGTAAGTATTTTGTCTGGGGAGTTAAAGGTACATGCAATGTCACCACATCTGAAGTTTTCAATAAATCATCAAGCTCAAAAAACTCAACACCCAGCTCTTTCTCAACAGAGGAATCTGGCCTGAAAATATCATAATATATAACTCTCATTTCAAATGCTTTAGCCTTCTTTGCAACTTCCCTACCAATTCTACCGAACCCAATTATTCCCATGGTTTTACCCTTCAATTCAAAGCCCATTGCAAGCTTTTTAGGCCATTCACCCATCTTCATAAGTCTATCGCATACTGATATTTTTCTAATCAATGATAGTAGCATTCCGAAAACCAATTCTGAAACTGAAGACGCAGCTATTTCAGGGGTATTTAGGACCACTATCCCCTTAGCTTCAGCTGCTTTCACATCAATATTATCTAAGCCGACACCAGCACGACCTATAAAGCGTAAATTAACACCTGCCTCTATAATATCATTATCAACCTTAGTTCTACTACGTACAACCAGCCCTTCATAATTGGATATTATCTTCTTCAACTCATCATATGTTATATCAAATTTCAAATCAAGTTCAAATCCAGCTTTCCTAAGAATATCTATACCTTCACTAGAAATCTCATCTGCAATCAATATTTTCAAATAACTTCACCCAATAAAGACTTTATTTTCTAAACTTCTTTAAAGCTATTTCGGATGCTCTGACCACAGGCTCAATAATGTCAGCAACGGGTGGACTATAACAAGTCTCCATGTTAACAACATCATCGACTGTTGCTTTCATAGAAATTAAAGCTGACAATAAATTGATTCGTTGAGCTACATCACTAACCCCAATTATTTGGCCTCCAATCAATCTACCATTATCAGCATTAAAAATGACTTTCACAGTTAAATCGCCATGAGAAGGATAGTACTCCGCTTTAGTGTACCATTTAGTTTTACCCACAATGACTTTAATACCTTCCTTTTCAGCTTGCTCAACATTTAACCCGGTCGCACCAATCTCATAATCAAAAACTTTCAATACCATTGAACCTAACGTTCCATGAAATTTCATAGAACCCCCAGCTGCATTTACCCCAGCGACATTCCCTTGCTTATAAGCCACTGTACCAAGATATGGTGTGAAAGGTTTTGATGTTATTAAATGTCTTGTCTCAACACAATCTCCAGCAGAATATATACCAGCTTTCGATGTTTCTTGAAATTCATTAGTTTTGATAGCATAAGAGCCGATCTCTAAGCCTATCTTTTTAGCAAAATCCACATTAGCTCTAACTCCAGTAGAAACCAATACAGCGTCACAATCAATGATTTCATCATTAACAACAACGCCTTCAACAGTATTAGAACCAAGGACCTCGTTAACTCTCCCACTCAGTTTCAAAGTAACATTATGTTTAATTATACTTTCATGAAGAATCGAAGCTATATCATCATCTAAAATATTAGGCAAAACCTTCGGCATAAGTTCAACTACATGAACTTTAATACCCCTCCTCAAAAATGCTTCAGCACATTCAAGACCAATAGCACCAGCACCTACGATCACAAAATGCTTAACCTTCCCAAGTGCATTGATAATTTTAACACAGTCGTCAATACTTCTTAAAGTAAATACGTTGTTCAAATTTAAATTTCTGATCGGGGGTAAATAGGATTGGGAACCAGTTGCAACTATTAATGAATCAAATTTTATTTGTTTACTTTCTCCACTATCGACCTTTTCAACATATAAAGTATCACCAATGACATCAACAGCTCTAAAGCCCAACATTAGATCTAAACCTAATCTAAGAAGCATATTTCTAGAAACAACAATCAGTTTTTCGAAACTATCAATTTGACCTCCAATAACAAAAGGTAAACCACAACGTGAATAAGTTAAATAACGTTCTTCAGAAATTACAGTTACAGATACGCTTGGATCCTGCGATTTAGCCGATAATGCGGCCCTAAGACCAGCTGTGCCAAAACCAACGATTACAATTCTTTTCAAGTACCACCACCAACTAACTTAAATATGTTAGAATACACTACTATAAATCAGGATAAAAGGTTAACCTCCAAAGATATTAATTGAAGTGTAGCTACAAAGTGGGGGGAGAAAAATACTTTGTGGAATAGTAGGGAAACCAAACACAGGTAAATCAACATTTTTCGCAGCAGCAACGCTAGTACCAGTAAAAATAGCTCCATACCCATTTACAACCATAGAACCAAATGTAGGAATAGCATATGTAAGAACGAAATGCGTATGCAAAGAATTTAACGTGAAAGATAATCCAAAAAACTCTCTATGTATAGATGGAAATAGATTCATACCAATACAAATGATAGACGTCGCAGGTTTAGTGCCAGATGCTTGGAAAGGTAGGGGATTAGGCAACAGGTTTCTAGATGAATTAAGAAAGGCTTCGGTATTAATACATGTAGTAGACGCGTCGGGAGGAACAGATGAGGAAGGCAGAATAGTGCCTCCAGGAACACATGATCCATGTAGAGATGTAGAATTCCTTGAGAAGGAAATAGTAATGTGGATAAAACAAATACTAATCGCAGATTGGCAGAGAATTATAAAGAGGAGAGAAAGTAGCATGGAAGAAATTCTAACGGAAAAGTTGAGTGGTCTTCAAATAAGTAAAAGAGACATTGAGAAAACATTAGAAAAAACTGATTTAAAGAGTAAAAAGCTTGAATTATGGAACGATGAAGACATAACGAGATTCTGTTACGAAATAAGAAGGGAAAATAAGCCAATTGTGATAGCGGCCAACAAAATAGATGTTCCAATGGCGGAAGATGGATTTAAAAAATTGAAAGAGAAATACGGGGGTAAGAGCATCATAATCCCATGTAGTGCCGAGGCAGAGCTCGTTCTCAGAAAAGCTGCTGAAAAAGGGTTTATCAGATATCTACCAGGAGATGAAAAATTCGAAATAATAAATGAAAGTAAATTGACCTCAGAACAGAGGAAAGCGCTAAAAATAATCGAAGAAAAGGTTTTAATGAAATGGAAAAGTACAGGTGTCCAAGAAATAATAAATACAGCCATATTCCACGTCTTAAAAATGATAGTGGTTTATCCTGTGGAAGATGTAAATAAGCTGTCAGATCATCATGGAAACGTACTGCCCGATGCCCTACTTATTAGAGAAAGTTCTACTGCGAGAGAACTTGCATATATGATACATCAAGAGCTTGGAGACACTTTCCTATACGCTATCGATGCAAGAACAAAACATAAAATTGGGGAAGATGCACCATTGAAAATGAATGATGTAATAAAAATTGTCGCGACAAAAGCTAGAAAGTAAAACTATCTTTTTGAAAAGTGGGGATCCTCCTTAAAATACCAACCAGGCCCCTTTTTAGATCCAAAAAAGCGAACACCTTTCTCTTTTAATAAAACCCTAATTTTCTCAGCTTCTTCATGAGATAACTCATTACGTCTCTCCAAATAATCCACTATTTCAAGTGCCTGTAACTCGGTATCACATCTTCTAATAAAATCGATAACATTGGGGTTATAGCCTCTAAACTTCGGCACATCATGTTTTCCGCCTTTACTGGAGGAAGAATCTTCAATTCCCAATTTCATGGAACAGGTATTCTCCTCGATTTCCTTAGCCAAGTTGGGGAAATTCTTCTTAAAAGTTTCCCAATCCATAGCCATTTTCCATACTCCGAAAAAATATCAAAAATGAAGTAAATAAATATTTACTTTATGGCTTTATTTCGCAAAATGACTTGCTACAAATAATGTCACTTAATGAGCGATAGCGATTTACTATATTCATTCATTAAGAGCGAATTATCATATCCAATATCAATGTTATCCCATGGAAATTTATATTTAAAATCCAATTTATTCACAACGATATCTTCTAGGGAAAAATTAAAGAATTTTTCAGCAGCATACCAGGAAGAAAGTGAACCACCATTTTTAGCAACAAAAAGCAAGATAGGTGCGATGTCGGGTCCTGAGCGTGAAATAAAAGCTTGTACAATACTCTCTCTTAAATTTGGAAATCTTATATCAAAACGTCTATCTCCATGTAAAGCATCTTTAATCAATTTAACCTTCTTTTTGAGAGATTTCTTAGAATCCATTCCAAACCATTGAAATGGGGTATTTGGTTTTGGTACAAAAAATGAAAAGGATACCCGTATGCTCTTCGAATGATCGAAACCAATATCTGCGATTTTACGCAGAGAAGATATTATCAGCTCAATATCCTCAATACTTTCACCAGGTAATCCAATCATAAAATACAGTTTAATGTTATTGAAACCAATGTTTTTAACAAGTTTAGCTACGTCAAATAAGAGATCCTCTTCAAATCTTTTATTAATAATTTTAAGTAATTTTTGAGAAACAGTTTCAGGGGCAAATACAGGTGTTCTTTGTCCACCGAGCTTTAAGAATTTAAGAAGCTCTTCATCAACGAAATCTAACCGTAGAGATGGGAGGGAAAACTTGAATCCACATTTATACAAGTACTCTAAGATGTCTTTGAGGTTAGGATGAGCAAAAGCTGCCGAACCAATTATTATCAGATTATTTGTTGGTGTAAACCTCAAACCCTCATTTACTATTGCAAGTATATTCCCAAAAGACCTAAATCTCATGGGAAGATAATTATAACTCTCAAGACAGAATCTGCAACCAAATCCACAGCCTCTAGAGATTTCAAGCAAAAAGGATTTTCCTAAAACTGGGTAAAATGGACTGTTAGACGGACATGCTGGAATTATTTGTTTCAATGCGTGATGAGCATCATCTAAGTTTTCAACCCAAACTCTCTTAACCCTATTATTAAATGATGGCACATATATTCCTGGAATCTTGGATACATTTTCAAGCAATTCAATTCTCCCTCTACCTTCAAATTCAATAACTGTGTCCAAGAATCTATGTAAAGTATCTTCAACTTCACCTACAAATATAACATCTGCAAAATTAGCTAATGGTCCAGGGTTAGATGTAATGGCAGGACCCCCTAAACATATTATCGGGTCACTTTCACCACGATCTTTTGATAGTGGGGTAATACCTGATTCCAAAAGTACTTTTATAAAGTTTACATAGTCCAACTCATACTGTAATGAGAAACCAATTATGTTAAATGAATTTAAGTACCGTTTTGATTCAATAGATGTCAAAGGCATGTTTTGATCTAGGAAGAACCTCTCACATAACACATCCTTACGGGAGTTTAGAAGCTCGTATAGTAGGTGAATTGCTAAACATGACATCCCAACTCTATACATATTTGGATAACAGAGCGCGAATTTGATTGGAATACCCTTCCAATCCTTTTTAACCACATTATACTCTACTAGATTCATAAATGCCTTCTAGAAAATATATAAAGTAAACCAGAAATAATTAACGTTAAGTTTATTGTTGTACTGAAGATCGAGTGGTTGTCAATTTAATTTGCTCCGTAGCAGGTTTGGAAATCAACTTACTTTTACTTATTTCAACCTTTTTTAGGGGATAAATCTTCTTCGCAGAATTATATATGTCCGATGCTATTTTCCCTAAAACCATTTGTTGGACAAATTCGTCGAAGTTCAGTTCCGCAGCCTTTGATAGCAATATCTCCCTACTAATTTTCCTAATAAGTTTAGCTTGAGAAGTTTTTGCTCTATGCCTAGTTATTGCTATAACGGTAACTCTCAAGGTATAACCATCCTTTGTTGTAACATTGAATACTCCATCCACTAATGTTGTTCCCCTACGTATTAAGCTACGAATATAATCCCGTGAAAGTTCATGACCTTTAAATATGGTTTTACATACAGAGTCAGACACCTCAATTATTTGAAAATACAATTTTATATGTAGAAAGGAAAAGTCTCCGATCATATCACTTAGAGAAGTTTCAATAACTCTATTATATAGTTTTGATTCATCATCAGCCAACGTCACACCAATTTCGCTTGATCCGAAAGCTGTAGAGGCAAGTACTTTGTAAGTTTTCTTCAAACGCCATTTATCACGAACTTTCGACGCCAAAGAACTCACCCTTGTTAATTCGTTACATCAATAGCAGAACTTACTTATATGTTTGTTGTAAACCTTTTATGCTTAAAATACACATACTGATGCTTTCAATTAGTTCATCCAATGTGTTAAGAAGAGAGCCTATACTATCTTCACATATCACAGTTAAAATTAAACATCTATCATCTAATACGGATGAAATACTCATACCTTTTGGGAGAATTTTATTATCTGGAGTTAAAGCATTAAGTATGGATTTTAAAAGCTCAGGATCATTCAGGTAGACTCTTAAAACCCCCTTATTCATGAGTTTCACCTGAGACTTGTTTACCAATAATATCATCAAGAACTTTAAGAAATGCTTCTTCAGAATTCAATGGAATTTCAGCCCCGGAAGCTACATCATGTCCTCCACCAATACCCCCAACGCTTTCCGCTGCAATTTTTGAAGCTAAGCCAAGATTGATCCCTCTTTTAATTAAATTCCTATCAGCTCTACAAGAAACCTTAATTTTACCATTCTTAGTAAAAGCAAAACATACGAGAGGCTTATCCATAGACATTGTTTTTGATGAGGAAATAATAGAGGCAAATGTACTCAATAATCTTTCATCAATATTATTTTCAAGATGTATGTACTGTATGTACTGGAGATTCCTAAGTTTATCCCTATTATCTTGAAACCAGCTTAACATCCTCGAAATCTCCTTACGATACTTATTTGTAATTTCAAAAGCTTTCTGTACAATTACCCCTCTAATACCCATACATAAGGCAATGCCATAACTTGGAAAACCCATTCTTCCACAAGCATTTAAAACAGATGAAAATTCCCTAGCATCTCTTAAACATGAATCTGGAGCTTCCTTAATCAAGATATAATTCGTCCCGATCATCCCCTCAGCAACATCACTAGTAATACCATGATTTAACATGTACTTAACTATCTCAATGACCAATTTTCGTAATTCATCGCTGGACAAGTCAGACACTCTTCTGAAATTACCATTTTCATCAATAGGAGGGATACCAATACTTTTCAAGAAGCTTATGCAAGCATCAAAATCCCCACTTAAACCTGGAATAAAAGGGTCTATAGTATATTCCAAACTCTTAACTATAGGTCTTGATTCAAATCCAAAAAGTTTCAAACCAATCTTTACATTTAAAAGTTTATTATTAATTGCTTCTTCAACAAAAATTTTGTTCAAACCAATCAAACTAGCTTTGTCACCACAATCTTGTCTATCGCCAAGAGCGCCCACAATGGCTGTTGCTGAATGAAACACATTTTTTTCACTTATCATTCTAGCCACTAAATATGATAGACCTGAAGAACTTATTTGTGTAGATCCATCTATACCAAAATGGTGAGGATTTACTTCAATTATACTAGTATCATGGTTTTGAAATGAAATTTTAGGCTGATGATGATCAATTATTATACAAGGAACCTTGAGCGATTTTTCTAATAAATCTCTTTGACCACTTCCAAAATCTAGAAGCACTACGATACAATTTTCATGAAAACTCATTTTGTATATAACATCGTCAGTTAATTGATTTAGAATTCTAACCTTAAATGGAGCTCCAAGATCTTTAAGTATAGATGCAAATATTCCACCAGCAGCTAAACCATCAGCATCTAAGTGTGTGTATATATTGAACAAAATGTTATCCTTAGCCCACTCGACAATGTGGTTTGCAATATTATTTATAGTTTCAATGAACTCACGTGGAACTATATCATCAAATGACATTTTATAATCAAATTAATTAAATTTCTCATGTGTTATCTAAGTTTTACTGTTTTAAGACCACTAAACTCATATTTCCAATCTTTTGGTAGTACACCTTTGGCTTTATAGTATTTCATAAGCCGCCATATTTTCGATTCAATAAGCTGAAGACCACGCTTGCTAGACTTATCTTTTGGATGTTCTTCAAGATGCCTCTTGACCCTTTCAGCCCTCTTAATTAAATTGTTCAAATCTTCAGGGATACTTGGTAACAGATTATTTTCACGTAGTATCTCAGTAATCGTTTTACCACATACTGTTTTAACTAGAGGGATGCCATATTGATCACGTAAAATTATACCGATCATTGATGGCGAAAAACCTCTCCTAGCTAAGTTTATCACTAAATTTTCAACATCCTCAGGTTTATAGTTAATCCACTTAGGAGCTTCCATCCCAGCAGGCCTTGTTGAATGAGATTTACCCTTCTCCTTACTTCTCTTCAACTTAAACCCCCAACACGTAAGGAGATGTTATAAATAATATTTAAAATTTTTTAGAAACCATTTTGCAAAATCCCTTAGAGCCACAGCTCTATGACTTATGGAACATTTATAGTTTAATGGCATTTCTGCAAACGTTAAGTTTTCACCCTTAGGTATGAATATTGGGTCAAAACCAAAACCATATGATCCTTTTATAACCCTAGAAATCTCACCATAAACTCTACCCACAAAAACCTTGTTTATATTTTGATCACAAAAAGCCACGGCAGACTCGAAGAAGCATTCTCTATCATCAACACCTTCCATTAACTTAAGTATCCCATTAAGACCAATAGTGCTATATATGTAGGAGGAGAATGGTCCTGGAAACCCCTTTAAAACTTTTATGAACAATCCATCATCTTCAACGATTAATGGCTTTTTGATACTTTCAAATGCATTTTTAGCTGCAAATGAAGCAATATCAATTAATGAGGAAGACTGTATTTCCAATTTAGAATATGGAGCCCACTCTAATTTTATATTAAAGGAACTTAGGATATAAGATGCTTCTATGAATTTATTTTTATTTTTAGATACAAAAAGAATTGATGGTTGCTTTAACTCTTCTTTCGACAACATATCGGCCTCTCCTCCTTATTTCTAAAACCTTGCTAAATACTTCTTTGCTTTCACTAAACGTACTGCTGTACCCATTCTTAAAGTATTCAAAACATTTTTGAGATATTTCATGATGAGTACTCTCCAGAGCTCTCAACATTAAATGAACATCAACGCCAAATGCCTCTATCTCCTGAGAGACCCCACCTAAACCAAAATCTATTAAAAAGATGCTTTTATCAACAAGAATAACATTTGATGTAGTTAAATCTCCGTGAAAAAATCCGTTTTCATGAAGTCTACCCACAATACAACCAAGATTTGTAAAAATTTCATCTAACATCTTATCATCCAATTGTGGAATTAAATCCTTTAATAACTTCCCATCAATAAACTCCATAATTATTGAAAATTCCTCTAAAATAACATCAAAAACCGTGGGAACAGGTATGTTAATCCTCTTAACATTTATTAACATTTTAGCTTCATTCAAAGTTCTATAATTTCGTAAAAAGTTGTCTAGCGATTGTATCCTGTAATTTTTAGAAACACGCACTTTCTTAATAGCTTTATAACCAAACCAATTAATTAAGTATAGCTCCGCCTCAGCACCTTTCTTTATTAACTTCATGCTTGTTCATCCTCCAAGGAATAACAACTGCGTCAAGTCTCCACCTTGGACGAATAAAACTTTCATCTACAGGTATTGTGACATTATGTAAAAGTGATAATACCCCAGTCCATGCTATCATGGCACCATTATCCCTTGCATATTCTACTGGAACAGCCTTAAAAACTACTCCATGATCTTTAGCTATGGATTCCATCATAACTCTCAATCTCCTATTAGCTGCCACACCTCCAGTTAAAAGGATCGCATCTTTACCAGTATGAACTAATGCACGCTCAGTGACTTCACATACCATAGAAAAAGCTGTTTCTTGCAAACTAAAGCATATATCCTCAAGTATAGCACCATCTTTAAACTTTCTAATCGCCATTGTAAGCAATCCAGAAAAAGACATGTCTTGTCCCTTAACAACATATGGTAAATTAATGTAGTTTGAGCCTTTCAAAGCTAATTTTTCTATATGAGGACCTCCGGGATGAGGTAAACCTACATATCTTGCAAATGTATCTAAACAATTGCCCAACGCAATATCGAGGGTTTCACCAAAAACCCTATACTTACCATCTGAGAAAGCTGAAATTATAGTGTTGCCACCAGATATGTAAACAACAAGGGGGTCATCTATTTTACACATCAACCTTGCAATTTCTATATGTGCCACACAGTGATTTACTGGTATCAGAGGCTTCTTATAGTACAAGGATAAAGCTCTCGCAGCTGTTGCTCCAACCCTTAGACATGGTCCAAGGCCAGGACCTAGAGATACAGCAAACCCATCTATTTCCTCAATTTTTTTCCCCGCAGCTTTAAGAGCATCACATATTACTGATGGAGCTACAGATGCATGGTGACGAGCAGCTTCCCTTGGATGTATACCGCCACTTGTAGGAATGTACTCAGAGTTCACATTTGCGAGTATTTCACCCTTAGAATTAGCAATTCCACAGCCAAAAGTATGAGCAGTGCATTCTATTCCTAGAATAAGCATTTTATTAGTCCACCATTAACTAGATCATTATATCTATGCATTTTGCTGAGTTGAACCAGTATTCCTTTTAATTATATATTCAGGCTCTATTTTTAATGCATCATCTTTTGAGTTGTATATATGTATATGCCCTCTACTCATCGAAATACCATATTCTGAGAGAAGCTTTATAACATACACGTTATCCAATGAAACATTAAATTTTGAGGCGATAGCTTCTCTAATACTCATTCTGCTTGGTGTACCAAGACCCACATGTTTAATTACAATATCTAGCTCTATTCTATTTAAGAGTTTATTTTCCCTTTTATTAACGATCTCGATCTCCATCCCTGAATGCACCACACTATTACAAGAATAAATAACATAATTTCAAGTAAATTAAATTTGTTGTCTTCTTATTCTGGAATAAAGAATTTTAGCAATTTAAACGCATAATTTTTAGCTTCAAAATTGACTGGAACAAACATGAGTCCACGATGGGGTATTCCAAAGAATACTGCTGAATTTAATGGTGCACAAAGAACACAAGGTAGTGCAAGTAGATCTTCCTCTCCGTCCACAATTATAAGTGAGGGTTCTTCGATTGAAATAGCGTATTGAATTGTCAACCAAGAACTTGCAAATATGGTTCCAGGAGGATTAACTACTTTAAAAATCTTCTTGAAGTATGGCTTTGGATCATACTGAAAACTTTTCCGCTCAACATTAAAATCGATTACTGCAACATCTATAGGAATTCCATGTATTATAAAGAATTTGGTAACGTAATCCCCCACAGTGATCTTTAACCTAGGCTTAAATTCACTTATAACATTAGTTAACCTTTGGAGTATATCTTCTAATCTCCCTTCGATGAGAATGCCATAGGGCTGTTTAAACTTATCTTCATAGGTTCTATCCAAAATGAGTTTATTTACTGAAATAGGTGAATCAGTGAACTTCGATAGCATAACGACCAGGCTCTTTCTTATTCAAAAGCTTTGCTGTTTCGCTGCTGGCATCCAAAATTATTACCATCCCCCTCCATTCATCGGAAAAATCTTTAGAATTACAAACTGGACATTTAACAGTATCTTCATTAACAAGATAATGACAATTTCTACAAGCTTTAAATGGCAACCCTTTCCTTGGCAATTTACTTCTTCCTCCCCTCATTCAATTTTTTAATATCTTCTTCAATCCACGATAAAACTCCAAGGAATGGTTGTCTCATAGTTAAACCAATTTTCACACTCTTAGGCGACAAACTTACGGTAACTATTCTCGCTCTGACAATATCCCCTTTCTTCACGACTCTATTAGTTTCTTTACCTTGTAAAGCCCCCCTTCTCTTATCATAAACTATGTAATCATCCATAACTTGTGAAACATGCACCAAGCCATCCACAGGTCCTAACCTAATAAATATACCGAAATCAGTAACTTCAACAACTTCACCTTCAACAACTTCCTGAATAACTGGTAGAAATACTAGAGCATCAAATGTAACATCATGATAGCTTGCTCCATCACCATGAATTATTCGGCCAATGGGAGAGACATCTACATTCAATATTGCAATTATGATTCCTAATTCTGTATCTACTAATCCTTCATATTTATTACGTAATAGCTCTAACGCAACCTTCTCTAAAGGTTCATTAAAATATTGTGGGGGAATTCTAATAACATCCTTCACCTTGACAACATAATACATAATACGATCACCCTACAATGAACATAATTAAATTTAAAAATATTTAAAAATAGTAATTTCTTTCATCACCAAGAGACTTCACCATCCATTTCTAAGTAATTATACTCTCTTATGTATATTACAGGAATGCTTAACATTCTCAAATTACGTCTTAACTCAGCATCATTGGTTGCCACTATAACTTTTCTGAAATTGTTTTTTGCAAATTCTAAAATAGAACTATCGGCACCTTCAGTCTCCTTAAAATTCACTATTTCACACTTGTTCACCATTTTTAATGCAGCTCTAGCTAACAATTTTTCCTTATTAGATTTTGATTTACTCATATTGTTCAATTCGTTGTATACGGAAGTGAGAACAACACATTTATGTAGCATTGGAACAAGTCTACTTATTTCTCCGAACAGGTCTATCCCATGCTCAACAGCCAGCATCAAAATACTCGTATCCAGTACTACAAGAAGTCCCGTTTCACACAATAGGATTCACCTAGCCTTTAATAAATCCATACCCTATTAGTCTCCATCTCCCACCTATCCTTCGGCTTATAGCAATCCTAGAATTGACTTCAGCGCATATTGGTCTTTTCAACGAAACATATACATATCCTCTGGAAATGGAAGTAACTGTACCAAGAGTTGTGGCGGTACCAGAGTTTATCATTAATTGTTCTTTAAGTTTTAATGGTTCAACCTTTTGAGGTTCTTTCAATCCAACGACCCATTCTAATAGGTGAGGTTCAAATGAGAATTCATACCATACTGACGGAAGAGTTCCTGGCGGGCCTAGAACGTTTCCAACAAGAGCATCCGCCTTTGTTAATGAGGGATCTAGGGTGGTGCCAATGCCAACAAGACCTCCAGGCCTAGCGACCTTAACAGGTGTCTCACCACTTTTTAGACTAACTATACGTGTATATAAAGGTCTATTCTCAATTTTACCATCATGCTCAATTATCAATCCAGGACTTATTTCAATTTCATCACCAATGGACAATTTCCCTTGAACTATTGACCCCCCAATAACTCCGCCAGATAACTTATCAAAATCTGTTCCAGGTTTGTTTACATCAAAAGATCTAGCAACAAACATTCTCGCAGGTTTTGATTCATCTCGGGTGGGAGTGGGGATATACTCCTCAATTGCTTCGATTAATACGTCTATGTTAATTCCATGTAGGGCGGATACGGGTATTATTGGAGCGCCTTCAGCTATCGTCCCCTTAACAAATCTTAAAATTTCATTATAATTCTTAAGTAAATCTTCACGGGTAGCTATTTCAACTTTATTCTGAACTATGATTATGTTTCTTACCCCAATTATTTCAAGTGCTATTAGATGTTCACGTGTTTGAGGTTGCGGGCATGGTTGTGTAGCGTCAATAACCATTAAAGCTCCATCCATTAAAGTGGCGCCAGCAAGCATAGTTGCCATAAGCATTTCATGTCCTGGGCAGTCTACAAATGAAACTCTCCTTAAGATCATAGTATCTGAACCACATATTGGACATTTAGGCTTTGTAGTGTAACATTGTGGAGGAGGACATTTTGGGCATTTCCTTATTGTTGCATCTGCATAACCCAACTTAAGAGTTAATCCTCTCTTTAATTCCTCACTATGTCTTGCAGTCCAAATTCCAGTTAATGCCTGAACAAGGGTTGTCTTACCATGATCCACATGACCAGTAGTGCCAATGTTACATTCAGGCTGTTTGTACTCTAAGTACTCCGTAGATGAGTTATTTGTCTGCAGGTAAATCACCTTCAACTATCACAGTATTTATTTGAACAATGTCTGCTGTAATAGTATTACCTCTAACTGTTTTACGTTTTCTTTGACCATCTTCTTTAGGTATAAATCCAGGGGGGTGGGACATTAGAATTCTGTATTTTTTGCCTCCAGGTAGGTAGGGTATCATGGGAAAACCTGCAAAATCACTTCCACCGGTAATTTTCAATTTCATATTAGGGAGATTTATTATGGAGCCATCAATAATATCTCCGATCTTCATACCAATTAGGGAGAGAGAGAAAGGTTCATCAACCTCAAATGATCTTGCAATACCCTTCTTTGGGTCGCTCACGACCACCTTAAACTTCACCATGACCACTCCTCACCCCCTTTTAATTTTTGATATTTCCTTTAACAAATTTATATCCTCCTCTGTAAGTTTATCAGTAAACTCTTTGAGGAACACCCCAACATGTTCTGAGGGGACATTTACATAAAGAATATCATTCTCATTTATATGTCTTCCCACCATCATATTACTCTTTATAGATATGGCAACTTGCATACCTTTAGTAGCTTCTTTCAAGACTTTACCTTTATCTTGTATTTGAAGAATTTCACCAACAATTTTACCGTCATCTTTAATTAATACATAACCGGGCATGATTTTACCAGCAATAACATCTACTCCAACTATTATGGGTTCACTCCTCCTAAATACACAACCAGGAATTATTCTAATTTTACCCGGAAAAACGAGGGACTCAAACTTCCTCTCCCTCTCCATAGAAACCATTTGTGTAAACCAATTAACATACTCTTCTACCAGCCTATATATTATGACATTATGAAAAATTCTAACTTTCAATCTCTCAGCCTCCAATTCAGCTTCAGGTAAAATCTTCACATTAAATGCCAATATGACCCCTCTATATGGATCAGATTGACTTACAATGTAGGCTTCAACGACATCTCGCTTGGAAACAGATCCTATGTCGGCAATTTTAACAGGAATTTTAAGGTTTTCTAAGTAGCTTGTTAAAGCTTCTAAAGAGCCAAGGGTATCAGCTTTTAATACCACTCCAGTAACGTCTCTATAAAACTTTATTGAAGAAATTTCTTCTTTTACAAGGGATACTATCTTATCCAGGTTTGATGGATCTTCGACGACGAGTAATGGTGCACCAGCAACAGCCCCCTCTACATCTGGTGCTACTATCTTTACACCAGCAGCAGCAGAAACTTCGTCTACATCAATAAACTTATCCTCTGGGGAGCGCATTTCATCTAGTGGTTTAGGCAATAGCAATGCTCTAACCCTACTAACTAAAGGTTTCTCTAAACCGCCAACGACAATAATGTCCCCACGCTTAATTATACCATCATAGATTATGGTATCAAGACTTAAACCTAAACCACGCTCCTCACGAACTTCAAGAACAACCCCCTTGGCGGGACCTTGAACAAATCTAAGACGTTCCCGCATGAAACGCTGAGATAAGCCTACAAGAATCATCAAAAGTTCAGGTATTCCTTCACCAGTTTTAGCGCTTGTGGGAACTACAGGAATTGTTTTTGAGAAATCTCTAATTTTATCAAATCTATCTGCATTAAAGCCAAGTCTATAAAGCTCATAAATAATTTTTTGTTGAAGGTCCTCCAATACTCTAATAACCGAAGCATTCTGCTTCTTAATACTAGAGAGTATTGGTGAATCTGGGAAAGATTTCCACCCCGGTATTTTATCAACTTTGTTTGCAGCCACTACAAAGGGGGTTTTCCTAGACTTTAAAATTTCGATAGCCTCGTAAGTTTGATTTTGAAATCCTTTTGTAATATCAACAACAAGTACCGCAATATCGGCAATAGACCCCCCTCTACGCCTCAAATTTACAAATATTTCATGACCAGGAGTATCTATGAAAAGTAAACCAGGAAAATCTAATTCAATACGCATTGCACTTAGAAGTTCTCCACAAATTTTCTTTAGTGAGTATTGTGGTATGAAGCTTGCCCCAATATGTTGAGTCATAGTTCCAGGCTCTCTTAAAGCCACCACAGTACCTCTAATCTTATCTAGCAACGAAGTCTTACCAGTATCGACGTGACCAAGTACACAAACTATCGGCTGTCTAATTCTAGGACTAGACAAGATGAGTACACCTTAACCAAAAGAAAGAAATAACAAAAATAAGGTTAAAAATCTTTCTTGATGTGAATATTTTCAATAATCTTTGCTCACATATAAGAGACCAGTTCATGATCTTCGAAAAACAAGTTTATCTCTCTTTCACTATTTTCAGTATTATCTGATGCATGCACGACATTACGCGTGACGTCTAAACCATAATCCCCCCTAATGGTTCCAGGTAAAGCATTTTGTGGCGAGGTTGCTCCAACCATATTCCTAACCTTAATTATCGCATTACTTCCTTCAACTACTATTGCAACAACGGGTCCAGAAGTTACGTGTGATATGAGATCTTCAAAGAAAGGCTTATTGCGATGCATATAATAGAGTTCTTCAGCCTTTTCCCTAGACAACCTTATCATCTTAATACCAATAATTTTTAGACCTCTACGTTCAATTCTACTTATGATTTCCCCAATCAATCCTCTATGTACACCATCTGGTTTTATTAAAACTAAAGTCCTTTCACTCAAGGCTTACCCTCTCATGAAGGTATGTTTGAATTAATAATTACCCTGTTTCGCAATAAACTCACCTGCTATTCGATTTTGTGACCCATTTAACTTTGGCAGGACTTCTAGATAGGTATAACATGTTCTTTCTACATTTACTTGAACAAAAGAACAATACTGACCCGTCTGTTCTAACGTATAAAATACCTTCCCCTCTAGGAACGTTCTTACCACAAAAGCTACAACGTCTGGTAGAACTCATCTATATCACAACCTAACGTGGTGTAAGTTTACGCGCTTCCCTTTCCGTTTCACGTAACATTAGTACGTCTCCCAACCTCACAGGTCCCTTAACATTCCTAGTAATCACTCTTCCCTTATCTTTACCTTCTAAAACCCTTACCCTGACTTGAATAACTTCACCAGTAACCCCAGTTCTACCAATAATTTGTATGACCTCTGCAGGTGTTGCTTCTGTTGAAGAGCTGCTCAAAATAAACACCCTTAGGAAAAAGAGTTAAACAAGGAACATTTTAACTTTTCTTTCCGACATCTTTCTTTTCCACAGCAGTTCCAACCTTTATTTTATTAACTTCAGCTATTATCTCCTCAACCAATTTAGCTGCTCCACCAGCATCTATTATACATGCCGATGCGGCTGCTATCTCTATCCCAGCAGACTGGCCGAGTTTAGCTTTACTTGGAACATACAAGTATGGTATTTTACGTTCTTCACAAAGTAATGGTAAGTGTGCAACAACTTCCGGAGGATCAACATCTTCAGCTATTAAGACCAGTTTAGCCAATCCCCTTTCAACAGCTTTAGTCGTCTCATTAGTTCCCTTCTTTATCTTCCCAGTATCCCTAGCTATTTTAAGAGCTTCATATCCCTTTTCTGCAAGTTCTGATGGAACTTCAAATCTCACGTAAAATGGTTTTGATTTTGCTTTTGACATCATCTCACACTCGTTTCATTGAATCATCTAAAATAGAGTAAAGGAACTCATTTTTAAATCTTTTCACTGTAAAATTATGGATGAGTATAGTAGAAAATTAATTCTGCATAATCTCTATTTATACTATCAACCTTCACGAATCCAAACCTCATAAATTGTATTACTTCACCAATCTTAAGGTTTAAGCATTGATAATCACATAACCCCCGAACCTCTTTTGCATCAGGCATTACTATTATTGCATTCGCGTTCCCTTCCAAAGGCAGCCAATGTATTATTTTTTGCTCACCTTTACATTTTAAAGCTTCAACTCCTAGAAACATGCTGTCCACTATGCTAGAATTATAATCTATATTGGTCACTTTGAAATTGAGAAGACCCATTAACCTATATGTTTCATCAATCTTCATTGAGCGCGCATCAGAGTCTGAAATATAAACGGTTATCACACCATTCACGGGAGTCAATGATAACACTTTGTAACCACGTTCAACGTGAGTTGGATGTAATGGTATTTTTGCTTCAATTTTATATGGAACTCCATGAACGTTTAATTTGAATTGTGGTGACGCTATAAAAAAGAATCTATTAGCTTCTGGTTCTACAATCCGTCTATTTATTGAGTATAAATTTTCTAGTGATATTGATGCAGGCGTAGATTTAACACCGACACACAATATAATTTCCCTTATAGCTTCTGGTTTAAACCCACGCCTTCTGAGCGCAGCAATAGTTCCAAGTCTTGGATCATCCCAAGATCTATATATTCCACGCTTAATCCCTTCAGCAATTTTAGATTTACTTAAAACCCATCCACTTAGCTTCATTCTTCCGAAATGTATTGCTTCAGGATACGTCCACCCAAAATAGTTGAAGATGTATCTTTGCTTTATGGTATTTACCTCATGCTCTTTACCTCTAAGAATATGTGTAATGCCCATAAGATGATCATCTATTGCACAAGCAAAATTGTATGTGGGCCATACACAATATTTGTCACCAGTCCTCGGATGAGGCCATCGCTTAACATCAATTATCCTAAATGCAACCCAGTCTCTAATAGAAGGATTTGGATGTGACATTGTAGTTTTTATCCTAACTACAGCCTTACCTTCCTGAACTGAATGGTTGATCATTTTTTCCCATAACTCAAGATTATCCTCAACACTTGTAGATCTACAAGGGCACTCTTTTGAGCTGGCCTTATATTTTCTAAAATCTTCAGCAGAGCATTGGCAAACATACGCATAGCCCATCTCTATCAGTTTACGTGCAAAATCATAGTATATATCTATCCTATCGGACTGAATGTATAATTCATCCCATTTAGCACCCAACCAAATCATATCATCTTTAATCATATCGTAAAATTCTAGTACCGGACGTTTTGTCTTCGGGTCTGTGTCCTCAAATCTCAATACAAATTTACCATTATACATTTTTGCATACTCATAAGAGAGTATTATGGGCCTTGCGCTTCCAAGATGTAGTGGTGCATCTGGATTTGGTGCAAATCTTGTTTTGACAACAGCTACCTTATCAGCATTTGGCAGAGGCGGAAGTTTCTTCTCTTCAACAACTTTGCTTTCTTTAATTAATTCTGGCCATCGTTCTTCTAAAAGTTTCTTTTGAAGTTCAATTGTCATATTATTGACTTCGTTTACCACCCTTTCAACATGAGGCAGCAAAGTTTTGGCAAACGATCTATATTGTGGTAGTTCACTAAATACCTTTGCCAATACAGCATTGACTTGCGCTTTTCCACCATGCTTATAGGCATTTAAAAGAGCATATTTAAAAATCACAGACTCGATAACTTCATTCACATCCGACAACCTTCCTCACCACCACATTTTGAGATATTACGAATAGATATTTTTGAGGTTTATATTCTATTTGTGTAAAATAGAAAACAACGCCATTCGTCTGGGAAAGACCGTAACGAACTTCCCGCTTACCAGTAAAAATTGCAACTAAACGTGTGGATTTTTCAACTTTTTCCCCAACAGAAACCATTGGTACGATATTTTTCCCAATAAACTCTCTTAATACAACATGATCACCAGCATTCAAGAATAAAGCTTTCACACCAATGACTGTACATACGTTTCTACATATTGCACTCTGTTCAATATCTAGAAAATATTTGTAAGCATCGTCGTAAATCTCTTCAACATAAACGTTACCTATTGATTTCGAGGATAAATAAATTTGCTTAAAAGGTTTTTTTATATACGCTTTGTCCTCTTCTAATATCAAAAGATTCCTGTCTACATCAAGATTGTAATCACCTTCTCCTATTCCAATAAAAATTCTAGGGAGAACAAGCTTGTCCAACTTTTAATAACCTCTAGCCAGTATGTAATCAGCCAACTCCATTAATATATCCCTATCCTCCCCCTCAAAGAAACTTTTCAGAACATCTTTAGCTGATAAAACGTATTTCTCCGCAAGTGAAGAAACATACTCTAAAGATCCTGTTTCCTTTAAAACATCTATTATTTCATTTAGCTCAACGTTGCTCAAATCTCTTTTACCATAGCACTTCTGCAATTTTTTCCTTTGCTTATCATCACAATTCCTAGCTGCATGCAAAAGAACTAAAGTGCATTTACCCTCCCTAATATCACTACCAACCGGCTTACCCAAAACTTTCTCATCACCGATTACACCTAAGATGTCATCCCGCATTTGAAAAGCAAGTCCTATATTTTCACCATACTTAGATAGAACATTCACAGATTCAAGGCTACCCATACCCAGCAAAGCTCCAATCTCACAAGCAGTTTTAATAAGTATTGCAGTCTTCTTGTAAATCATATTTAGATAATCTAGCTCAGTGATAGACATGTCAAATATTTTCCCTTCTAAACTCATATCTAAAGCTTGCCCTTCAGCAATGACCGTTACCGCATTGGCGAGTCTACGCATGGACTCCACTATCCTCTCGCGATCTATATGTTTAAATGAAAAGCAATGGAAGAAGATTTCAAAAGCTTTTGAGAATAAAACATCTCCAGCTAAGATAGCCATTGGAACCCCCCATAACACATGAACTGTTGGTACACCACGCCTAAACTCATCCTCATCCATTATATCATCATGTATCAATGTGAAGTTATGTATGAGTTCAACCGAAACGGCAGCAGGCATAACTGCTTCAACATCACCTCCAACAAGCTTACAGGACTGATAAACTAAGAATGGTCTAAGCCGTTTACCACCAGATTTCAATAAATGTTTAGATGCAGAATAAAGATTTTTCGGCTCTAAATTATCTGGGAAAAATCTCTCGAGACTTATAACAAATAATCTTTGGAAATTGGCAATACTATCTTGCAGACCCATAATAAATCACTTAAAAAGTGAAAGTTTGAATAATTAAAGATTTCCACGCCTCCTAACATAGATTTCAGAAAGTATCCCCCTTGAATGTAACCACTCACGTAACTTACCAGTAATTACAATAGGGGATTTCCTTAAATCCTCAACACTTCTAGCGTTAACAAGGAACATTGCAATCTTAAGTTCATTAATGAAAGTTTTAATGAAATTGTATACTCCATCAAACCCCCTCTCCACAACCAATTTAATTATGGGTAATGCCAATCCAACGCAATTTGCACCCAAAGCCAAAGCTTTAGCTGCATCAATCCCAGACCTTATACCACCACTTGCAATTATGGGTATATTGGTTACAGATTTAACCTCACATAAACTTGCAGCTGTGGGTATCCCCCAATCCCAAAAAGCATATGCTAAATGTGCACTGTTTTCATCACCCAGATTCATGGACCTATAATATTCAACAGCAGCCCAACTAGTCCCACCAGCTCCAGCTACATCTATAGCTGAGAATCCAGCATTACAAATTTTTAAGGCAGCCTCCATCGAAAAACCAGACCCCGTTTCCTTAGCTATCAATGGTACACCTAAGAATAGTGATAGAGATTTAACTTTTTCCAGTATATTGGAATAAAATGGTTCCCCCTCATGTTGAACAGCCTCTTGAAGAGGATTAAAATGTATTGCAAGAGCATTGGCATTTATCATATCAACAACCTTCTTAGCCTCATCCAAACCATAACCTAAACATAGCTGAGCTGAGCCCAAATTTCCAATTATAAAAGCACTTGGAGCCAGTTCACGAACCACGGAAAATGTATAGGATAAATCAGGTTTTTCAATAGCTATTCTTTGGCTTCCCACACCCATACCGATACCCAATTTTTCAACTACAGAGGCTATTATTGAATTAATCTTATGAGATTTATTGCTCCCTCCAGTCATAGCGGAAATTATTATAGGAGCACTTAATTTATGTCCTAAAAAATTCACAGTCAAATCGATATCATCTAGACTAATTTGTGGTGATGGATCATGAACAAGAGTGACGTCTTCAAATAGCGTTTTTACATTTTTGAATTCAACATCATATGAATAACATATTTCAATATGGTCGATCTTTCTCCTTTCAATCATCACAATCCTCACTAAAGTAGATATGAGATAAGGTTAAATAGGTAACGCTTTCGATGTTTCATTTTAAACTAGGAACAATTCTGCTCCCATAAAAATTAGTATTAACTATTGCTTGAACTATCCTCCCAGGTACTAGTGCATTTACAATACAAACTTCGATGCCCGAAGAACATATTTTTTCAGCTTCTAGTAATTTGTTTTTCATACCTCCAGTAACATCAATTCGAGATACGCTACGAGAACTCCAATTTCTAATTAATTCTGAAAGATCATCTAGAGTTAATGTCTCAATTAATTTAGAGTTTGGATCACATTTAGGGTCAGATGTGTATATCCCATCAACATCACAAGAGAATACAACTTTAGCAGCATTAAACTCTATAGCTAGATACGAGCATATTTTGTCACCTGACAATATATAGAAGCCATATTCATCATCAAATACTACATCACCATAGAGGATGGGGGTGAAACCAAGTTTAATGGCTTTTCCTATTGAATAAGTATTTGCTTTGAATATTTCGCCCTTCTTCGTTGTTATCATAGATGAGGGTTGAAATGGGAATGGAATGAAACCTGCATTTAAAAATTCGTTAACTATTGTTTCATTTAAACGCAACATTGCATGATGAGTTTCAAGAACACCAGGCAGTTGACTAATATCCCTAAATCCTTCATTAAGCTTATGTTTGTATGCATGGGGGTGTCCAAAGGACCCCCCACCATGTACTATTATAAAAGAAAATGTATTCATTATCTCGGCAAGTTCACTTGCTATCCTTCGTATAACACTAACATTTGCAACTTCATATTCACTTTTTTGTGTTACTACACTCCCTCCAAGTTTAATTACTACCAATTTTTTATCATTAATGATTACACTCATCTATGTTCACTCCATAATCTGAGATATATGAAATTATAGCTTTCCCACCACTATCATTAATGGCTTTTGAGACTAATGATGCTGTAGACTCGCTTGAAATAGCAATTATTGATCCGCCTCCACCAGCACCGGTTATCTTAGCACCATACGCACCAGCGTTCCTTGCCGCATAAATTAACCGTTCTAAGTTTAAAGTTGATATCCCAAGAGATGATAGTAATCCATGAGAGATGTTTAAGAGTTCACCTAATCTATTAATGTCACCAGAATATAATGCTTTAACAGCTTCTTCAACTATTCTATCGTTTGCTTCATATATTAAATCGAAAATGGATGGATACTTGTACTTCAACTTTAATACTCTATTGACCATATCAGCCGTGGACCTATACTCAGAAGTAATTCCCAATATAACTGGTTCACTAAATTTCACGTTTAGTCTATTAAACCCTTGAGAACGCCTATACAGGAGTATACCCCCAAACGCTGAGATCGTGGTATCTATGCCACTAGGTTTTCCATGAGCGAGACTTTCACCCTTAGACGCAAGTTCGATAACATCATTCAACTTAAATTTTACATTGAAAAGTTTTAATATAGCTGCTGAAAATGCTATGAAAACAGCAGCTGAAGATCCTAAACCAGCACCGATAGGGATTTCACTTTTAATATCAATGTCTACACCACGATCTAAAGGATGGTACTTTAATGAAAACTCATGTAAAATTATGAGCAATGGTGCAACAAGAGGACCATATCCACGAAATTCACCACCAGTTATCATGTTTATTGGGACTTTGATGATGTTTGAAGAATTGACATCAGACGATATTGAAATGTATTTTGAATCATTAAAGTCAGCGAAAACTTTTGCTCTTAAATTTATAGCAGCAGCTATAGCAAGTTTATCTTCAACAACAAAATGTTCTCCAAAAAATATTACTTTAGCTGGAGCCGATGCTAATACCATATATTCACCTTAAGAAGGCTATTGACGAGTAACCTACAACGAAGGACATGTCTCCAGACGTATCACCAGAAGTAGCGTACTTTAATTTTAATACTTGCTTAGCATCTAAAAGTTTAGCAATAGTAATCAACGTACCAGTAGGACCTGGACCACACATAGAAATCCTTCTGGAATAGTATGTTTTGAAGAAACCATCAATATCCAGATCAATGATTCTATCAATTATAAGAGAATCATTCTTATATGCACGTTCATAACTCTCATAGTGAGTAAAGTCCGTAGAAGCTATAACAACGACCCTTCTATCCTTAATAATCTTTGATATAGCTTCACCTAATAATATTGAAACCTCCCTATCCTGTATCATCAATGAAATAGGAAGGAACTTCACTTCACCGAATAAATATTGTAGGAACGGCAATTGTACCTCAATTGAGTGTTCATTTAGATGAGCAGTGTAGTCATCCTCCAAAATATCTAAAGAACTCAGTAAAGCATCTCCTAATTCGCTATCTACCTTAGCATATCCGAGTGGAGTCCTCCACAGACCTTTTCTCATAATAGCTAACGGAGACCCCATGCCGGAGTGATTAGGACCAATTATTATAAAGGAATCCGGTTTACCATTCTCCGCGATAACTTTATAAGCCCAAGCTGCTATAGGACCAGAATAAATGTATCCAGCATGAGGAACTATAACGCCTATTAACTTTCCGGTAAAAGATTCACTAATTTTAGGTAGAACCCCTGGACCCAGCTTATGAGTAAAGCACCATTCAATCTGATTCATTAGATTTTCTTTCGAACTTTCATAGAATGATCCTGCAACTGCAGGTTCGCGTACAAACATAATTATCAATAAAAGTTTTGTTTGAGGAATTATTTAAAGTCCTCTAAAACATGCTTATGTAAGGTTCAGTATGTTTCCGGTTTTGCTTCAAAATCTTCAATTGATAGAGGAATGTCTCCGTCTGGAGGAATGTCTCCCCTTTCTCTTAAAACTTGTCTTGCCAATATCCAGTATGTTAATGCCAAAGCCTTCCTACCTTTGTTATTAACGGGGATTATTAATTCAACTCCTGATGCTAGATTATCAGTGTCACAAAGTGCTACGACGGGTATACCCATTTCGATGGCTTCGTTGAGAGGTTGCTCATCAGCTCTTGGATCAGATATTATGACAATGGAAGGTTCCTTATAATATGGTAAATGGGGATTTGTGAACGTTCCAGGTATGAATCTACCAGTAATTGGAAAACCACCAACTAGAGAACAAAATTGTTTGACGGGCCTCCAACCATACTGTCTAGAAGAAACGGCACAAATTTTATGTGGCGGAAATCTCGCTATGAATTTAGCTGCAATACGTATGCGTTCATCGATACGTTTAACATCCAAAACATATAATCCATCAGGTCTAACTCTAAAAATGAAAGGAAGCATAGATTTGGTTTTTATTCTAGTACCGATATGAACTCCTGTGGAAAGATATAATTCCAAAGGCACCAATAGTTCTGAAGATTGAGATGTCATTTTAATAACCTCTCAAGTTCAAATATTGTTCCCCACTCACCTAAATCTTCTTCTATTCTTATAAATTCATTTAATTTAGATATCCTCTCCCCGCCCATTATACCACATTTAACCATCGGTGAACCGGTAGCAACCGCAAGATGCGATAAAAACACGTCAATAGTTTCCCCAGACCTATGTGAGCATACTGGTATCAGACCATATGAAAATGTTGTGTGTATAGCTGAAATGGTATCGGACAATGTTCCCACCTGATTTGGTTTTATTATCACAGCATCAAATGCTTTTATGGAAGCACCATAACTTATCCTCTCAATATTGGTAGCAGTTAAGTCATCACTACAAATTATGCAGGTTTCAGCTTCATCACGCAATCTAGCAAAAGATGTAAATGAATCCTCCATGAATGGATCTTCAACATAGAATAAGTCGAATTTATTTATGAGGTTTAGAATGAATTTGTAAAAATTGTCTTCATCATAACATGCATTAGTACTTGGTAAACAATACTTATTTGATTTTGGATTCCATAACACAGATGCAGCTACATCAACCCCCAACTTAAATTTCACATTAACCTCCCTAGAAACCTTATTGCAAGCATCTTGAACTATCGGTAATACATCAAATATGTTTAATGTAGTAACCAGTGCTCCCTCATCATTTCTGCCATATATCACACCAGGAGGAGCCATTTTTACTATTTCCTTATACACCCTAACACTTGCCAATACCAACTCAAGAAAGGAAGATGCACCATATGGAATTATTAAGACTTCTTGCACATCTAAACCTTTAACATGTGTATGTTTACCACCGCCAATAACGTTGCCAAGAGGGATAGGAAGCCTATTTGCATATACTCCCCCAAGATACCTGTATAAGGGTATCATTAATGTATTGGCAGCGGCAATGGCATTAGCAATGGATGTAGCTATAGCTAGCGAACCTCCTATTTTGCTAAAGTTAGGAGTACCATCAATTTCTTTTAATGTTCTATCTAACTCAAATTGTTTAGCAGAGTCCATACCTATTATCTCGGGTGCAACAAGATCTTCAAATAAGCTTAAGGCCTCGTCTACACCACCAGGAGGGAAGTCAATGACCTCATATGCTCCCTTGCTCGCTCCTGACGGTGCTGAAAAAGAACCAAATCCGTTCTCTGTGTATATTTCAACTTCAATCGTTATATCTCCCCTACTGTTAAAGCGCTTCTTTGCAGATGCATCATTAATAATTGTTGAGGGAAAACTCATTAGAATCACCTTTTATACTTCTTTTTCATATACAACATATCAAGTTCAACTATATCATTAATGTATTCAACATGTGTTAGAAGCATCCTCTTACAACAGTAACGTGTAATTCCAAGTTCTTCAAAGGCTTTATTTACTGGCATACCAGAATCCACCAACTTCTTAAATTTTTCAAATTTATCTCCTATCGGTGCTCCGCAAGTAAAGCATCTTATCGGATACATTTGAAATATCACCTATAGGATTTCTGAAATCTACGTCTAGCAGAGGGTCCTCCAAATTTCTTTGGTTCAGTTCTTCTGGGATCACCAGTCAGCATGGTTCTATCATATTCCAAAAAGATTTTCTTTAAATTTTCATCATTAAACCAATTCACCAATCCACGTGCAATAGCCATGCGTGCAGCATCAGCTTGACCCATAAAGCCCCCGCCTTTTACGGTAACGTGTATATCGACTTGATCTATTAATTCTTTACCAGCTAATTTAAGGGGTTCCAATATTTTCCATCTTGCAAGTTCAGGTTGGTATAATGGTAAGGGGATCCCATTTATGTATACTCTACCTTTCCCATGTTTGAATACAGCTCTAGCAATTGCAGTCTTTCTTTTACCACTAACTACTAGAACTCTTTTACTGCTCATGAATATCACCAGACCATCCTAGTTGTTTAGAAATTTCAATTAAATAAATGTATTTGCCGGATAAGTTTTCTGCATCAGCCTCCTTAAACCGAATAGCATTATAACGTTTATATACCTCAGGGAAACCCATAAAAACCTTTAGATTACGTAGTGATTTACGACCTCTCTCATTATCCTTTGGAAGCATACCAGCAACTACCCTTCTGAAGATCATATCGGGGGAGCGATAGATTTTAGGGCCCCTTCTCGGGTTCCTTAATGTACGTAAATTTAATAATTTTTTATATTCCTCGAAAACACTTTGAGGTTTCCCTGAAACTACGACTTTATCTACATTGACTACAATTATTGTTTCTCCTTCTAGTAAGCGTTTTGCAACTATACTAGCAAGTCTGCCCAAAATCATGTTTTTGGCATCGATCACTGTAATAGCGCTTTTGTTGCTCAAAACCATCACCTCAAAATTTTAACTCGAGAACCTTTCGGATTCATATTTACTAAATCGATGATGCTAATACATTTACCATTAGCTTTAACTATTTTTTCATAAGCAGAACTTGAAAAAGAAAAGGCAGCAACAGTAACAGGGTGATCTATAGATCCAGCCCCAAGCACTTTCCCAGGAATCACAACGATGTCGTCTGGTTTAGTGTACTTATTTATTTTACCCACATTAACAACGATTCTCATCCTTCTTGGAACTTCAAGTCTATCAGCTATATCATCCCAGATCTTTGCATTATTTTCATTAGCTTTCTTTCTAAGAAAAGTAATTAGCTTCCTAAGGTGGATATTTGTAGGTCCAGTTCTCTTCATCTAAACCCCCCAATTTTACTTAAGAATTCGTCACACTTTTCAGCTAGAATAGTTGCAGCAGTATAAATAATTTTGTGCACAGGAAGAGAACCCGTAGATTCAACATAGAATATGAAAGAGGTGTCATCAGGTTTAAGCTCAACTGCGTTATATTCACAAACATCTACACATGCTTTACATAGACTGCAATTTAGTGGATCACGTAAATATGGATATCCAGTTTCAACATTCACATCTAAAACGCCTTTTGGGCATTCACTCACACATTTAAGAACACCATTGTTAGTACATTTGACACAAGAAGAAGTGTTAATAACTATCCTAGGGAAATATTTGTACGCACATGCAGAAACAGGTTGAAATCTAGCATTATCTTTACCTCTACCTAATCTGGCATACATTTCTATTAAAATTTCATCACCGGCTGAAAGTTTCGCTATTGGGAAATCTCCATTTACTGGAACCACGCGGGGATCACTCGATACTATATCCCTTGAATAAATTGTTACTGGAGAATCACCTGCCTTAACATTTAGGGTTAATGTAACTTGACAACGTGAACATCCAACACCTCCACATACACATTTTTCTGGTAAATTAAAACCATCTAAATCTGTTGTTAAAGGTATTAGAGAGAGCCTATGCGCTAGAACCTCATCAAATATTGGAGAAGTATTATTTATTATTGCGAAGTCGCTTATAGCCATCACTGGTACCTCAGATATCATTATTCTTCTTAAAGCATTTGCAAACGCTGTATTTGAATTCTTAAGGATAAATCTGATAGATAAACCTTTAAGCTCCACTATTTCAACAAAAGGGTTTGGAGAACTCATTTAAAGCCACCTAATTAAATTTCATAGTCTTCTACCTCTGCGGCCACCAGGCCTCCTGGTAGTATCATGAGGAATGGGTGTTACGTCTTCAATTCTGCCAATTATAAATCCAGATCTAGCTAAAGCTCTAATAGCAGCTTGAGCGCCAGGACCTGGAGTTTTAGGTCCGTGACCTCCAGGAGCTCTAACTTTTATATGTAAAGCCTTGAAACCTTTATCTTTTATTGTCTGGGCTATTTTAAATGCTGCTTGCATTGCTGCATATGGTGATGGTTTCTCTCTATCAGCTTCCACAACCATTCCACCGGAGGCTATTGCGACGGTTTCAGCACCAGAAATATCTGTTACATGTATTATTGTATTATTAAAAGAGCTATATATGTGAGCTATCCCCCACAACAGTTCTCTGCTACTCATTCAGACACCTCACCTTTACTTTTCGTCCCTTTAATCACTGGCGAAATTGCATATGGACTATCGTATGAATAGTGGATTTTGTCTTCTTCATCTCTACTTACAATGTATCCAGGGACAGTTACCCTCCTACCATTTATAGAAATATGACCATGAACTATGAGTTGTCTAGCATGATGAATTGTTTTGGCAAGCCCCTTTCTATAGACCATTGTTTGTAAGCGTCTTTCAAGTAGATCTTCCACTTTCAAGCTTAGGACATCATCAATAGACGCATCTTCATTCAACAATCCAATCTTATATAACTTACTTATAAGTTCCCTGCGTCTAATCATCAGCTCCTCAGGTGGAAGAGCTAACATAAGTCTTGCCTGTTTCCTGAATTTTGACAAAATAGTTTTAGCTATTCTAACTTCACGTTTATTTCTGAGCCCATATTCACCAACTAATTTTAATTCCTCTTCGAGCAGCTCCCTCTTCCAAGGATGTCTTGGGGAACTCCATTTATTCTTCGGACGTTTAGGATCACCCAAATACATCACCTTGGCTTACGAGAAACCCCCACCGTTTGACCTGTTCTACCAGTTGTCCTAGTCCTTTGACCTCTAACTTTCAGCCCTAATGAGTGTCTAATACCTTTCCAGCACTTTATCTTCTTCATAAACTCAATGTCTGACTTAATTCTTAGAAGTAAATCAGATCCTATTAAGTGTTTGTTTTCTCCCGTTTCAAGATCCTTAGCTCTATTCATTAACCAGTATGGAATATTTTGTGAAGACAATGAATTAAGAATATTTTCAATTCTCTTAATTTTAGCATCAGGTAAATAACCTATCTTTTCATGTGGAGAAACATCAGCTAATTTGAGGATTATGTGAGCTAAGTTTACACCAATTCCTTTAATTTTAGATAGAGCGTAAGCTACCTTCAAAGATCCATCCAGATCTTGTCCAGCAATCCTCACGACATGTTTAAACGCCAATGAAAAGTCACCTAGTACCGATACAAGAAAAACAATAAGTAACTTATTTAAGTTTTGCCATATAAAATTACTCTTAATTTGGCTGTTATTGAGAAACTTGTTTAAAAACTACTAAAAGAACTAACGGTACATCACATTACAATGATGCTAAAATTTAAACACCTTTAAAAATTAGAATTCGGGCAATTATATGAGTGGGATATAAATGAAGGATATCCTTTTCGTAGGTCTCCCTCATCATTCTTATTTTAACATTATTTGCGGTAATCTTAACTTATCACTTGTTTGAAAATTAGAGCGATTATTCTTTGTGTTTAGCGTCTTATCCCATATAGTTTTGTTGGTGGGCGGGCTGGGATTTGAACCCAGGACCACCGCCGTGTAAGGGCGGTATCCTAACCAGCTAGACGACCCGCCCTACAAAATAGGGATTATTGATATCTAGATATATCTTCTTCAAGTTCTTTTATTTTTCTCTCCAGAAAGTTTATTATTTGAGCGTTATTAAAGGATTCTAAGTTCCCACCACATATTTTACATTTAAAGCCATATTCGGATGCCTCCTCAAATGATAATCTAATTTTATCTTTTGGGCAAAAGAAGAAGACATGCTGTTTTTCATATTCATATCTTTCTTTTAGTTTTTCCAAAACGGCACGTTTTTTTGAACGCACTAAGAATTCTATATTGTCTCTGTTAAGACGCCATAGATAAATGAACCAACCTGTTGTTTTGTCCCTTATCCTCTTATAGGAGACTAATTGGTTATCATAAAGAGTGTAGAGAATCTTTCTAACATTGTTAAGTTTTATTCCAGTTTTTTGAGATAAAATTTCATCTGTAACGTCGTAATTCTCTGATAGAAAGGAAACTATAGCAACACCTTCTTCTCCGACGAGCTCCCTTATGAATGCTATGAAACTTTCATCAAGAGGTATAGATTCAAAGTATTCGTACACGCTTATTTCACTCCCTTCAATTGTATTTGAGTCCTAACAGATTATTTTGTCAAAGAAGCATTTAAAACCTTTCAATTTTTATGGGATATTATTTGGAAACCTTGATAACACGCTTACCTTTTTCAGATGGGATTATTTTAATTTTTGCGTTCTCAAAGCTACTGCGGAAAACCCAGCCATCCAATAGCTCCAATAAAAAAACTGCTAATGCAGCAACTTCGGAATGCGGTTGATTTCCAATAGCGACATTCCAATCAGCTATCTCATAATAAAATCTCGGAACTTTTTCTGCGCCAACAACAACAAGTTTATTTTTACAACTTTTCTTAATATCATTAATTACTAAAGGTAGGTTTATACCATACATAGTCAAATGAATTATTTCACCTCCATCGTTTTTCCATTTAATGCAATAATCATACGGATCTTCAGTAAAACTTAAATGAAAGGAACCCCCCCAATTCTTGCATACCATTGATAATGAAGATAATACTTTTTCGTCACGACAGTCAAGTATCATCCCTCTAGCTCCGAATGCTCTTGCGACTAGACCAACATGTGTAGTTATACGTTTATCTCTGGCTGGCCTATGACCTATTCTCAAAACGTATACTTCAAACGTCAATGTTCTTCTCAAAATACTAGAACATGTGACATTATAAATATATATTTCATTATTGATATTAATTATTAAATTAAGGTAACATATGAGAGCAGTAGTCATTGAAGTACTGACCGAAAAATTTGAAAAAACAAAAATTCAGGAATTAAAAGAACTTGCTAGAAGTGCTGGGTATGATGTTGTGAAAGAAATAGTACAAAAAAGATGGAGGCCGGATCCAGCTTACCTGATTGGCAAAGGAAAACTGAAAGAGCTGAAAGGTTTTGTAGAAAAAGAGAGCATCGACACAATAATATTTTCAAATAATTTAAAGGCTAATCAAGCATTTAGAATAAGAAAGGAATTAGGTTGGAATATTGATGTAATTGATAGAAATATATTGATTTTAAAAATATTTGAAGAAAGGAGCCGAACGGCTGAAGCCAAAATGCAAATAGAGCTAGCAAGATTACATTATATGCTTCCATGGGTTAGAGAATACTTAAGATTCAGAAATTTATATGGAGAGCAAGTTGGATGGGGAGCTTTAGGTGAATATCTCCACAAGGTATATGAACAACATATAACAAAGAGAATAAAGCTTCTTGAAAGGAAACTCGAAAAAGTTAGAATGAGAAACTTTGAAAGAATAGTGAAAAGGAGAGCGTATGGATTGCCAGAAGTAGTGTTAACTGGATATACACAAGCAGGAAAAACAGAACTTTTTAATAAGTTGACTTGTGAAACGAAACCTGTAGGTCTTGGACCTTTCACTACGCTTTCAACATATTCCAGAAGGCTATCTATGATCAACAACCATCACAATGAAATAGTGATCGTAGACTCCATAGGATTTATAGAAGACATGCACCCAATAATACTTAATGCATTTTATACTACATTGAAAGAACTTGCATTGTCAGATTTAATAGTGTTGGTGGTAGATGGAGCCGAAGAAATAGATGAGATAAAAATGAAAATTAATGTTTCACGTGAAATAATAAGTAAAATTGCACCAAGTGTAGAATTAATAATTGCATTAAACAAAATAGACCTCATCAAATATGAAGATATAGAAAAAGTTGTAAAAGTCGTGAAGGAAATATTTCCATATACGGATGTTATACCAATAAGTGCTAAGAAAAGCATAAACTTAAATACTCTAGTTGAGAAAATTATTGAAAAAATAAATACAATATAAAGTTTAATTTAGAAACCTATTATATTTTTCAACTACTCTTTTTTAACTCCTCTATGGTTACCTTTGTCCTTAAATTTTATTTCTGCAACATCACCAAAAGTAATGTCAATTTCACTTTTATCATATATTGATAAGTTGTCAAACATTTTTATTTGAGGTTCCAACAATCTTATATCTAAAACATTTTCTAGTCGTTTGGCTAAGTTTATTGATGGAATTAGTTTACCACTTTCAATCTTTTTAATAACAGAAACCTTCTCTTTAACTTGCTCGGCAAGTATTTCAACAGTCCAGCCCATGCTTTCCCTAGCTTCTTTAATTCTCTTTGCATAATCAGAAACAATATCATAATTGTCGTTCTTACCAAAAGTTTTAGGTAACTTTTTATGTAGAGGTTTATCGTTTTTCCCAATAGTTGAAGTGGATTTACTCTCAAATGATGGAGGAACAGGAGACCCATATTTACTGCATTTATCACATACCGTTAGAATTGCACCAGCTATGAAAACCCTTTTCCCCATACCTTTAAGTTTCTCACCACATATGTCACATGACATATACGTTCAAATATTATTTTGTCATATGCATACATAAATTATTAATTTACTTAATTCCTTATTTACATCGATTACGTTAATTGAGGATAAATGTGTAAAGCGAAATTTTAATTTTATACCAAATTATTAAATAAAGACAGATATTCTATGGCGTTTAAATTGCATAACAGCAACAATTATTTAAAGAATTATGAAAGCCAATCAGACTATCAAGCATATCTGGAAAAAAGATTATTTGAAATAGAGAATGAATTAAGAAATTTGAACATGGAAAAAGAAAGGCTTTTAGAAGAAATAGCTTATCTAAGAAGTGAACTTGAAAGAACGAAAATGCCACCATTGATAGAAGCATATGTTGTAGACGTTCTAAATGATGGAAGAGCTGTTGTAAAAAGCTCAACAGGTCCTAATCTAGTGGTACAAGTTTCGAGTAATATAGACTTAAAGATGCTAAGACCATACACTAGGGTAGCTTTAAGTCAAAGAAATTTTGCTATTGTGGAAATATTACCACAAATCGAAGATCCATATGTGCAGGTTATGGAAGTAATTGAAAAACCAAATGTGACGTATGATGATATTGGAGGTCTCGAAAAACAAAAGCAAGAAATAAGAGAAGTCGTGGAATTACCTCTCAAACACCCGGAACTATTTGAAAGAATAGGGGTTACTCCTCCTAAAGGAGTTTTATTGTATGGGCCTCCAGGATGTGGAAAAACATTGCTCGCAAAAGCAGTAGCCAATGAGACAAATGCAACATTTATAAGAACAGTAGGTTCAGAGCTTGTAAGAAAATACATAGGTGAGGGCGCTCGAATAGTTAAGGAATTATTTGCACTTGCTAGAAGAAAAGCTCCAAGTATAATATTCATTGATGAAATCGATGCTATAGGAGCGAAAAGATTGGAAGACGCTACAAGTGGTGAAAGAGAAGTCCATAGAACATTGGCGCAACTTTTGTACGAATTGGATGGGTTCAATCCAAGGGAAAACATAAAAGTTATCGCGGCTACAAATAGAATTGATATAATTGATGAAGCACTTCTAAGACCTGGAAGATTTGACAGAATAATATATATACCATTACCTAATGAGGAAGAAAGAGAGCATATATTCAGAGTACATGCTAAGAAACTACGCTTAGACGAAGGAGTATCCTTTAAATTACTTGCTAGAGAAACAGAAGGTATGAGTGGTGCTGACATTATGAAAATATGTGTGGAAGCAGGAATGAATGCCATAAGAAGAAGAGGGGATAGAGTAACGATGATGGACTTCATGGAAGCTATAAAGAAAATTAATAGAAATGTTAAAGAGGCAGCTACGACTATATACCGATGAAATAGTATGAATAAAACACTAGAGGAAACTTTTCTTGATTATGAAAAATATGTTTTAAGAAAAATAGCTGATTACCAATTCGGGGAAGGTATAGGGTCCATCCTCTTTCCAGATAATATACTTATCGAGAAATCTAAGAAAACTGGCAAGATAAGAAGGGTAATATTGAATGGTAAAGTTATTGCAACTATTAGAGCGAAAGATGGCTTAATTGCATTGACAATTTATGGAGCGGAGCTCATAAGAAGTAAGACTTGTCCTCCAAAAATGAGAGTTGTAGTAATGAATGAAATAGCAGACGTCATAAGGAAGGGAAGAAATGTTTTTGCAAAACATGTAAAACATGCAGATCCTGAAATTCGCCCCGGAGAAGAAGTAATTATAGTTAACGAAAATGATGAACTACTTGCTGTTGGAAAAGCATTATTAAATGGTGAAGAAATGACTTTATTTAGAAGTGGAGTAGCGGTAAAGGTTAGAAGTGGGGTTGAGGAAAAATGAGAAAAATATCCCCTCGAGAAATGAGAAGAATGATGCAAAAGATGGGTATGGAAATCAATGAAATGGAGGATGTTGAAGAAGTTGTCATAGTGAGAAGAGAAGAAATTTTGAGAATGTCTTCACCAAAGGTTTCTATAATAAAAATGGGAGATCAAACAATAGTTCAGGTAATTGGAAGTCAGATCATTGTGGAAAGCAAAGAGCCAAAAAACGAGGAAGAATATGTTTCCGAAGAAGACGTGCAACTTGTAGCCATGCAAGCTAAAGTAAGCTTGGAAGAAGCGAGAAAAGCATTAAAACAAACAGGTGGAGATCTTGCCAAAGCAATTTTAACATTAATAGCATCAAAAGAGGGAAAACAGTAATCAACTATGAATTTTAATTTAATAAACTTCTTTAGAGATAGGATTTTAGTTCGAGTTTCTTCTTTATGCGTTTCACTCTAAATAAATCTTCTCTTTCCCTCTCTTCTAGATAAAACTTAATGTATGATATTGCATTATTCAATGTTGGTATAATTATCTTATCCAATACATTCACCCTTCTACGTATACGTTTAATTTCTTCAGATAGTTTAACTATAGTAGCACTAACCTCAGCCAATTTAATTATTGTGGGTAGTAATTGAGAGAAATTTTCCGAAACAGTTTCAAGATAAATGGATGTATCCGTTAAACTATAAGGTCTGCGTATACTTTCAATTTTTGCTTCAATCACAGGAACTAGAACGCCCATAACATTTTTAAATTTGACTTCCACATTTACTGTCTCGGGAACCCCTTCAGCTATTCTTTCAAGTTTTAAAGCTCCCATCTCGATCTCAGCATTTGCAAGAGCAAGATATGCTTCCCGGATTATTGGTAATAGAGAATCTCTCAATTTTTTGTACTTTTGAATAGCTGCAAAAAACTCCATTATTAGAGCGTCCTGCTTTTCTTGAAGTAATTTAAGCCCTTTTTGAGCAAAATTTAATCTACGTCTTAATGATATTAATTCCATTCTAGTAGGTTTAAATTCAAGTGAAGACATTCTCTGCACCAACCTAAATTAAAAAAATTAAAGATAATCCCTTACGTCACTTAATATACAATGAGGAATGGTTATATCTTTCATAGTCAAAAGCCCTGAGGGGGCCTTCATAACCTTTGGTATAACGTTTATCAACATCGAAATAGTACCCCAATCACCATGTACACAGGGGGATATCCGTTCGTGGATTTCAGGTATTCCCTGTATATCTATGGCATCATAATCATCGGATGCACCAACATATGCTATGAAATCAAGAGTTATGAATGGTTTCCCATCTACGATGCCTTGGGCTGTTTGTCTCAGTCCAGCTACGTATCCTGGATTGACTTCTACATATTCTGTTTTCACATACTTATCAGAAATAATAGGTTGAACTTCTCCAACATCAATTCTGTCAAGTTTAACTTTAAGTGCAGCTGCTATTAACGCTATACTCTGTTCTAACCCTACATGACCAGAAATCTCTTTTGTAGAAATCTTACGTTTAAAATCATCCACAGTTAATCCTGCTCCTATTTTTCTCTGGAAGGGACCTCTTCTAATAGATGCATTCATATGTCTAGTAACCTTAATGCTATCAACCCTTATGCAAGGTGCCGTTAGTATTATAGCTAAAGTATCCATGAGAAAGCCTGGATTTATGCCCGTGGCTAGTAAAGTTGATCCATATCTTTTAGCAATACTATCCAATTCTTCAGCAAGTTTCCGGTCAACAATATACGGATAACTCAATTCTTCACATGATGAAATTACATTCACTCCATACTTAAGTATAGTAAGTAGCTGAGGATACACATCCTTGAGATATGATGATGTCATGTGAATAACTACATGAGGTCTTGAGTCTCTCAATACACACTCAATATCATTAGAAACATTTATACCAAGTTTCTTATCTAAGCCTATCACTTCCCCAAGATCTCGTCCAACCTTTTTTGGATCAATGTCAACGGCTCCAACTATTTCAAACCCCCGTTTATTTAATAGTTCTCTAGTAAGCATCTGCCCTATTGCTCCAATACCTACAATGACCACTCTAACTTTCTCCATATGCCACACCACAATTTTACTCAAATATAAATTAACTTGATGCGCATAAATATGTTTCCAATCTTATGAAGTAAAATACAATTAATTCATCCATGTTTAGCGGGCCCGGCGGGATTTGAACCCGCGACCAATGGGTTAAGAGCCCACTGCTCTGTCCTGGCTGAGCTACGGGCCCACTTACTAAAAATAAATTTAAAATGATATAAATTAATGTTTCGCAAAGCACTGTAGAAAAGATTTACATAAATGTTTTGCTATTAAAAAAATAAAAGTTGAAAACGCTAAATGATGATGAGGTATGCTCGTTTTTGTAGGATTAGGATTAAATGGATTAGAAGACATAACAGTGTCTGGTATGAAATGGATACGATACGCAGAAAAAGTATATCTAGATATGTACACTAGTGTAATTCCAAATTTTTCTGTTGAAAACTTAGAAAAAAACATAGTTGGAAGAAAAGTTATTAAGGCCAGTAGAAAGGATCTAGAGGAAAATTATGAGGAAATACTGAATGAAGCAAAAAATAAAATTATTGTACTATTAGTCCCTGGAGATCCATTTGTTGCAACAACACATATGCAACTAAGATTGGCAGCAATTGATAGAGGCATAGAAACAAAGGTTATACATGCACCATCGATTCAGTCAGCAATATATGGTGAAACAGGCCTTTTTAGTTATAAATTCGGAAGGTGTGTGACAGTGACATTTCCATATGGAGAAAGCATATGCGAAACCCCTTATGATGTCATAAAAGAAAATATGAAGCAAGGACTACACACACTTTTATTATTGGATATGGATGCTGAAAATATGAGATTTATGAGAATATCGGAAGCCATTGACATATTGAAGAGGATTGAAGGGAAACGAAAGGAAAATGTTATCAAAAAAGATACTTTATGTGTAGGCTGCGCAAGGATAGGTTCAGACACACAGGTAGTTAGAGCTGATTACATAGATGAACTTGCAAAGGTGGATTTTGGAGCTCCACCATATTCTCTTGTAATAGTTGGCAGATTACATTTTATAGAAGCAGAAGCATTAGTAAAGTTGGCTAATGCACCCTTAAATATTATGGAGGAAGTAAAATGTCAAATGAAGAGGTAGATAGGATAAGGAAATACATTGAAAATGTTAACTTAGTATTAAACAAATTGAAAAAAGAAAAGTATGAAGATGAAAGGGTAGAGAGATTAATAAAATTAAGCGAAAGTTATTGTTTCGATGCAAGATTTTATTTTGAAAAAGGAGATTATATTACAAGTTTAACGTGCATCGCATATGCTGAAGGATTACTGGATTGCTTAAAATTCTTAAATATGATAAATTTTGAATGGAAAAATGAAGAGATGAAGAAACTCCATAACAAAGTGTTAGTGGCAGGGACTTTTGATATAATCCACCCAGGACATATATGGTTAATTAAAAAAGCCAAAGAGTATGGACGAGTAATAGTAATTGTAGCCACAGATAGTAATGTAAAAAGATTAAAAGGAAGAAACCCAATACTACCAAGTTCCCAAAGATTGGAAGTCATAAAAAGCATAAAATACGTTGATGAAGCAATATTGGGAAGTGACGATGAAGATATATTGAAGAAGGTAGAAGAAATAAAACCGAATATCATAATTTTAGGCCCCGATCAAAGATTCATATCAGAAGAAGAATTGAAAAATAAATTAAAGGAAAGAGGATTAAATAATGTTGAGGTCATTAGAATAAATGAAGAATATAGAGAAAGCCCATTTTACAAAACATCTCAAATTGTAAATGAAATACTAAAGAGACGAGGAGAGCTCGAAGAAAATAAAAATGCACAAAATAAACAACCAAATTCCTCACAATACGATTATAATTAAAATTAAAAAATTTATTAATGCGGCTCACCGAGATGATATCGATGGAGACTATAAAAAGACTAAAAAATGAATATTTAAAACAGGGATACAAATTTATAGGGGAATACAGCTTATTAAAGCCATGTTACTGGTTAAAAGCGTCTTTAATATCTAAAGGTAAAAATTTCTGTTATAAGCAAAAATTTTATGGGGTACCATCACACAGATGTCTACAATTCTCACCAACAATAACATGTACACATGAATGCATATATTGCTGGAGAGTGCAAGCATCGGATATCGGAATAGAATGGAACGAATTAAACTTACCGACATGGGATGACCCCGAGAAAATAGTGCTTAACGGACTGAAAATGCAAAGAGAAGTATTGTCTGGATTCAAGGGAAATAGAAATGTAGATAGAAATATGTTAGAAGAAGCTTTCAGACCAATACATGCAGCAATAAGTTTAGTTGGAGAACCCACACTATATCCATATATAGATGACCTAATATACGAACTCTTTAAGTATAACTTCAAAACGGTTTTCCTTGTAAGTAATGGAACTCGACCGGACGTATTAGGAAATCTATGTAATGAGCCAAGTCAACTTTACATAAGTTTATCTGCACCAGATTATGAAACGTATAAGAAGGTTTGCAGACCTAAAATACCAAATGGATGGGAAAAAATTATGCAAAGCATTGAACTTATTAAAAGTTTTTCATGTCCAACAGTCATTAGATTGACATTAGTAAGAGAATTAAATTTGAAAAAAGTAGAAGATTATGCAAAAATAATAGAGAAAGCAAATCCTACATATGTGGAGCCAAAGGCCGCTATGAGTTTAGGAGGTTTTCAATATAGACTATCATCAACAAATATGCCAAGTTTTGAAGAAATACTTGAATTCAGCAAGAAAATATGTGAATTAACATCTCTAAAAATCATTGACACCTCGGAGTCTTCAAGAATAGTACTTCTAAGCAGATTAGATAAACCCATTAAATTAATTTAATTAAAAATTTGGGGGTATATTTTACTTTAATCAATTTTATTCATTATTTATATTACAATTCAACAGGTAAGAATTTTTCTATGGTACCCTCCTGCTTTACTATCAATATATCGATACCATCGCCAGAAATTATATCTCTTTTAATAGCCGCACTTATTGCTTTAACAGCCATCCTTTCCCCAATATCTACAGTAATTTCTGGACGATATTCGGATTCCAATATACTCATAGCGAGGGGAGCACCAGAACCCAATGCCGCATACTTATCCTCAATTAATGATCCCAATGGGTCTAAAACATACAAATGAGGACCTGTTACGTCTACCCCTGCAACTATAATCTCAGTTAAATAAGGATATAATCGATTACTATATAAGATCGTGGATAGCAACTTTGCTAAATTTCTAACCTTCATTGGACTTTTATAAGTAAGTTCATACAAATTCGCTTCGGCAGTCAAAGATTTTGCGAGTATCTGCATATCTGCAATTAACCCTGCGCAAGCTATAGCTAAATTATTTGTTATTTTAAATACTTTCTTCCCCATCTTACTCAAAATGGTATACCCATAGGCTACCCTTTTTTCAGAAGCAAGTACGACACCATCTTTACACACTAAGCCCACTGTCGTCGCACCTAAAGCTTCCATTACTACACACCTTTATATTAAACAATTCGTGAATTACCAATATAAACTTTAAGCAGAGTATATTAATTTATCCGATAAAACAAATAATAATATCAGGTATTAAACAAATGATAAAAGAACTTATGAGCGACTTAAGGGTAAAGGCATTAATGACGAAAATATTTATGCAAGGAGTGCAAATAAGTCCTGAATTTTTAAATATTCTATTAAAAAATGAAGATACAGCAGTAAAAATACTGGAGGATATTTTAAAGAAGTTGTCAACAATGGAAAATAAACCTCTAATCATCACCCCCGAATTCATTTCTGATTTATCAAGAAAAGAAGAAGAAATTGATGTGAAGAATTTAGACGAAGAAATAACAGTGGTCTTTGAACCTACGGAACATATTTTACGAACCCCTCTTTCAAAAGATTTTAGGGACTATTTTATAAGCAGATACAAAAAACTAAGGAAAATACTACTTTCGGAAAGATATGATGCCAGAGGGGCAATAAATATCCAAGATCTATCAAACAAAAAGACAATGGAAGCTTTAGAGAACAAAATTAAGATAATCTGTATAGTCAGCGAAAAAAGAGCTGGTAAGAATATGATAACTTTCAATGTTGAAGATTTAACTGGAGAAATAGCGGTCTTGGTTACCGCAAAAAATGCAGAGTTACTACAAAAAGCACAAAATATCATTCCAAACGAAGTAATATGTGTGGAAGGCATATTAATTGATGAAAGAAAGATGCTCGCAACAGATATACTTCAACCAGAAATTCCAAAACAAGTAAACAATATCTACGAAAAAGGAAATGGCCCAGAAATCTATGCCGTTTTAATCTCTGATCTACATATTGGAAGCAGATTTTTCATGAGGTACGCATTTAATAAATTTCTATTATGGTTAAATGGACTCTTCGGAGATGCAAAATTAAAAAGTTTCGCTAAACGTACCAAATATGTAGTAATTGCAGGAGATATTGTAGATGGAATAGGAATATACCCAGGGCAGGAAAAAGAGTTAGCTATAAAAGATTTAAAAAAGCAATATGAGGTTGCAGCTTACTATTTATCACAAATCCCACAACACATAAAGATAATAATAGTACCTGGAAACCATGATGCAACAAGACAAGCATTACCATCAACAACTCTGTACAAAGAATATGCAGCCTCACTCTACAAATTGAGTAACGTAATAATTATGGGAGACCCTGCATATATAAGATTGCATAAATCCCTATTTCTAGTAACTCATGGAAAAAGTTTGGATGACATAATGGTTAACATTGCTAACTTAAAATATGAGACCCCAGCAAAAGCCATGATAGAATTACTAAAGAGAAGACATCTAGCCCCAGTATACGGTGGAAGAACATTAATAGCACCAGAAGAGGAGGATCTGATGGTTATAGAAAAAATTCCCGACGTGTTTCATGCAGGACACGTTCACACCTTTGAATATGAATATTATAAGGGAGTAACAGTCGTAAACTCTGGAACTTGGCAAGAACAAACAGAATATATGAGGAGCATGGGAATTCACCCTAATAAAGCAAAAGCCGTTTTAATAAACTTAAATAATAATTCCGTTCAAGCTGTAATCAACTTTGAGGAGGAAATTGAAAGTGGAGAGGATCAAGCTGTCTGATATAGGTGAAGAGAAAGTCATTGAGACCATATTTAGCATTATAGATAAAGAAACGAGAAGAATAACATTGCCATATGGAGATGACGCTGTCGCAATAAAACTCCCAAGAAAAATGAACCTCGTTATAAATGTAGAAATGTTAGTAGGAAAAACGGATATACCACCTGGTATGAGTAATATACAAATTGGTAAAAAAGTCGTCACAATGTGCATAAGTGATTTAGCTGCAAAAGGTGCAAAGCCTATAGGATTCCTAACATCAATAGGACTAAGAAGAGATATGAACGTTAGAGATCTAAAAGAGATTTATGAAGGAATAAACATCGCCGCAAGAAAGTATGGTGTGAAAGTGTTAGGGGGAGATACTAATGAGACTGACGACATCATAATTGATGGAATAGCTCTTGGAATAGCAAAGAAGGTTATACCGAGAAATGGAGCTAAAATTGGAGATATTGTCGCAACAACTGGTTTCTTTGGTAATACCGCCGCTGGATTAAAAATTTTATTAGAATCGCTACCAGTAGAAGAGAAGTTAAAGAGGAGAATATTAAAGGATGTATATGAGCCGCGAGCATACATTAAGGAGGGATGCTTATTAGCAAAAAAGGGTTTAGTTAACGCAGCAATAGATAGTAGCGATGGTTTAGCTATTTCACTTCATGAAATAGCAAAAATGAGTAATGTGGGGATCGAAATAAATAATCTACCAATAACCGAGGAAGCTAGAAAATTCGCCGAAAAAACCAATATTGATCCATTCGACCTTGTTTTCTACGGCGGAGAGGAATACGTATTGATACTAACCATAAGTAAAGAAAATTGGGAAAAAGCTTTAAATGAAGTAAGAAAAGTAAAGGGAAAACTGATAAAAATAGGTAGAGTAATTGATGAACGTGGTAAAATAATGTATAAACATGAGAAAGAAGAGAGAATTATTGAGAAAAAAGGGTGGCAACATTTTATAACTTAAGGGTTAGGTGAAATGCGTACAAGGGATTTAAACAGGGTAGTTATAGTAGATGGGTATAATGATGAACCAGCTGGATTAGGTGTGCCTCCTTATCTAGATGTGTATGCGAGATATGCCGCTGGAACTATATGGAAATATAACAGTAAGGTAAATATAAGCTATTATACAATTGATGAAGTGCGTGAAAATTTTACAGAGTATTTGAAGATAATGAATAAATCAGATATGCTCATAGTACTCGGAGGTGTAAGTGTACCCGGAAGCTATATTGGAGGAGAACCAATAACCGAGGAAGAAGTTTTGAAAATCGGTACTTTAATAATGAAACCAATAAAAGTCCTGGGAGGACCTATCGCTCGTTACGGTTTTTGTAAAGAGGGAGGAAGAAAAGCTAAAAAAATTGAGCATATAAAGAACTTGTATGACTTAGTGATAAGTGGGGATATAGAAGTCGTACTCTCAGATTTATTAATAAATGATATGAGGTTTGATAAGATAGATCCAGCTTCTAGGAGAACGGATTATTCTATTGTAAAAGAAGTATCCATAAGAGGAGCGAAAATAGTCCAAGATCATCCAAATTATGGATTAAACTTGATTTGTGAAATAGAAACATATAGGGGATGCCCAAGGTATATTACAGGTGGTTGCTCCTTTTGCGTTGAACCATTATGGGGCCGTCCAATATTTAGAACAATTGAAGATGTAATAATGGAAATAGCATCTCTATACAATCAAGGGGTTACGCATTTTAGAATTGGAAGACAACCAGATCTCTACTGTTACCTTTCAAATGAAGTCGGAGAAAAAGAATTCCCCCGCCCAAATCCAGAAGCTTTAAAAAGACTTTTCGAAGGTATTAGAAGGGTTGCACCACGTTTAGAAACTTTACATATTGACAATGTAAATCCTGGAACTGTAGCAAATTATCCTGAAGAAAGCAGAGAAATAACGAAAACGATTGTAAAATATCACACTTCCGGTGACGTAGCTGCTATGGGGATAGAGTCAGCAGATCCAAGAGTTATAAAGGCAAACAATCTAAAAGTTGAGCCAGAAGATGCTTTAAAAGCAATAAAAATAATAAATGAAATTGGTGCTATAAGAGGGGAGAATGGTCTTCCCGAATTATTACCTGGAATAAATTTCGTACATGGATTAATTGCTGAAAGTGAGGAAACATATAAACTAAATTTCGAATTTATGAAGGAAGTTCTAAGTAAGGGACTACTTGTGAGGAGAATAAATATAAGACAATGCATACCACTACCCGGGACTAGAATGTGGGAAGTCGGTGAGAAAATAATGAAGAAACATAAAAGATATTTTAGAATTTACAAAGAGAAAATGAGAAAAGAAATTGATAGACCTATGCTTAAAAGAATTATTCCAAAGTATACTATCTTAAAAAAGGTGTTTGTAGAAACAAAGCAAGGAAACATAACGTATGGTAGACAAGTAGGTAGCTATCCACTTCTTGTAGCAATACCATTTGAATACCATTTGAGAAAATTTACAGATATCATAGTTATTGGTCATGGTTATAGATCCATACTAGGAATACCTATACCAATAGAAATCAATATATGGAATAGGAGACAATTAAGTAAAATACCATGTTTTAAAGAGCCCTATGCATCAAAAATAATAATGAATAGACCCTTAAGAAATATTGATGAATTGAAGGAAATTATTGGTGATTCTAAGAAGTTAGATTATGTAAGTAGATACATTAGCTTCCGTGAATAATTCAGCAAATTTAAAAATATGGTGTAACTCAAAATAATATTAAGAAAAGGGGCCCGTAGCTCAGCATGGATAGAGCAGCGGCCTCCTAAGCCGTTGGTCGTGGGTTCAAATCCCACCGGGCCCGTCATTAATTAAGAAGTATACGATGGTGATGATAAGATTAAAAACTTAAAACGAAGTATGCTTGCACATATAAATAAACATTCAACATAATTAAACACAAATGTTACCAGAAAACAGCTAAAATAGTTTAATGATACCTCAATTCGGTTGCGACATTACTTCTTTCATTTCTTCGAGATATTTTGCCCCGTATCCGCTACTAAAATGCTTTCTAGCAGGCTCTAATATTTCCATAAGTTTGTTGGCTACGTATAGTTTTAGATCTAATGGGTGTATTTCTCCATTCATGTATGCATGTTCCAGTTCTTCATAATTTTCATACTTTTTACGTTCATTCGTTTTTTGATTTAAAATCTCTATACATTCATCTTTTAAATGCCGCATAATTACATATTTCATTATTTCCATTACAGGATTGCAATATACCTCTTTGGGAGGACAGAATGCATTTATTATTTTTCTCTTTATTTCACTTTCACTATCATGAATAAATATAGCACTGTCAGGTTTCGATTTTGACATTTTCAAATCAATTAGTTTATCTTCCATCGAATCGTAATTGTTGGACTTCATAGCATCAATCAATGCCAAGTAATCCTCTTTTCGCACATTTAATCCCAGAAGTATATGATGATGTAGTGCTACAGGTTTATATCCAAATGTTTCTTCGCCTATTTCAATAGCTATTATATGTGCTTTCCTTTGATCCATGCCTCCATGTGCCAAATTAACGTTTAATGAAAATATATCCGCAACTTGCATTGCAGGGTAAAGCAGATCAGAAAAGTAAAGTGTTTCCTCTCTTTTTCTCCCCATAATTGATATTGATCTCCTCATCCTTGAAAAGGTAGTTTTCATAGCTGTTTTTATAATGTTTTCTAAGTAGGTTATACCAATTTTCTCATAGAATTCGGATCCTAAAACAAAATTTGTCTTTTCAGGATCCCCACCAGAAATCAATATAGATACTTTTAAGGCCTCTTTAAAATATCCTCCGGCAACTTTTCGTATAACATCAAGATCACCACCTAGCTTTCTATTGATCCAAGAATGAAAATCGGCTAAAAAGACTGTAGTCTTTATCCCAGCTTTTTGCAAATCTGCTACTTTTTGCATACAAAGTAACCCAGTGCCCAAGTGGACGTAGCCAGAGATCTCAAGACCTATATAGTGATTCAATGGAATACCAAGCATTAAATAATTGTTCAACCTTTCCTCAGTTAGTAATTCTTCTGTAGGTGGCAATTTCACATAACGGAGTACTGTTCTTGCATCCATACATGATACCTCAATTTAAAGTTATATATTATAATTTTTAAATTTTATAGCGAAAATAAAAGTTTGGTGGAAGTCAAAGAACTACCAAAATACTTACAATATCACGAATTTTATTTTTATGATAGAATTTAAAAGTTTTATAGAAGATACGAGTTTTCTATCTAAATCGCATGCTGCCTTATTAGCATTTATTAATAGTGTTCTTGGACATATATAATTACTTTTCCTTATGACTATACTGGTAGGGTCACTTAAAATTAAATTCGGATCTCCGTAACCAATAACTTCATCTTTAATACTATTACATTCTATAATCACTTTAACTGCCACCTTGTTCCTCAAGCTTTTTTTGAACATTTCAGAAATATCCTTACACGCTTTGTTAGATCTTACACCTATTATGCAGTCGCCTTTTTTAGTTAACATAGATTCCTTCGTGATTTCAAATGTAGATCTATGTGTTGCACGTATATTCGGATGACCGTATGCTATCACTTCTTCAATAATTGCCATAATAAACATTATGCTCATATATTAAATGACTATTTTAATTTTGTCACAAAACAGTAGTTATTGCTTCGAAAATAATTTTATTAATAAAAGTATGGTTGTATAATGTTAGTTAGTATGAAGAAATCTTTCGATGAGGAGAGAAGAAAGCTTATAGAAAAATTAATACATGAAGGAATTTTAAAATCACAAAGTGTTATAAGAGCTATGCTGACGGTACCAAGAGAGCTTTTTGTACCATATAAATACAGAGAGCTAGCATACATAGATGCCCCTCTACCTACATTAGAAGGACAAACGATATCTGCACCGCATATGGTGGCAATAATTTGTGAATTATTGATGTTGGATGTTGGAATGAAAGTATTAGAGGTTGGTGGAGGTTCCGGCTATCATGCGGCTGTATGTGCAGAAATAGTTGCACCAAAAGATGTACCACGCGAAAAATGGGGACATGTATATACTATTGAGAGAATACCAGCCTTAGTTGAATTTGCAAGAGAAAATTTGAGAAGGTGTGGATACGATGATAGAGTTGACGTGATTTTGGGGGATGGAACCTTGGGGTATGAAGAAGCTGCACCATACGATAGAATATTTGTTACAGCAGCTGCACCCAGTATACCAAAACCACTAATAGATCAATTAAAAGATGGAGGGAGAATAGTTATACCTATAGGTGGAAGCTTTTACCAAGAGTTGATAGTTGGTTTGAAGAAGGGTGATGAGCTTCTAACATTTAGTGCTGGTGGCTGTGTTTTTGTACCTTTGATTGGCAAGTATGGTTGGAAGGAGTATTAGTTTATTAGTTAAACCATTTCTTCAACGTTGTTTGTTTTGCTAGAGTATCATAAACTTTTAATACTCTATCAACGGCTTTTTCCACACGTTCTTTTGAAAAATCATAGCATTCACATAAAATTTCAATAACTTTGTCTTTGTTAGGCTTACTCCATTTCAAGACGTAATTATCGGTAACTTGGGGTTTTAGAAATAACTCTTTTATTTCGAAGGGATCAACCGGAAAAGTTGCTTTTTCTCCTAGAGATTGTAAGAGTAAAGCAAAATCTTTGTATTGCTTAACTAATTTTAATGCAGTTTTAGGGCCTATGCCTTCAATACCATCAGGATTGTAATCCGTACCTATTAATATCCCAATTTCGATTAACTGATTTCTCGTTATGTTCAGATGTTTTAATAGTTTGTCAAGGTATATTATCTCAGGTTTAACTTCTACATAGACTTCCTTTCGAGGAAGTTTTCTCTTCCCACTTATAGTTAAATTTCTCAAGAGACGTGGTGAACCAAACAACAGTGAATCATAATCCTGACTTGCAGCAGCCCACGCATCTCCTTTTTGAACCATAAATGCGCTTTGAGCTTCACCCTCAGAGGGAGCTTGAACCCAAGGTACACCTAAAGCATCCAATAAGGATTTAGCTTCATTAACCATATTTTCATTTAATTGTGCCGTTTGCTGGGCGTAAATCTTAGCTGACTTTAGATCCCCCAATCTAATTGCTTCCTCATATTTTTTTAGAGCTTCTTCCTTTCTTTTTCTTCTCATTGAAATTTCGATCTCCTTTAATTCAGGAGGTTTTCCGTCAAAAACGTAAACCACCTTAATTTGAGCTTCTAAAAGATTCACGGTTCTATAAAAAAGACCACTTAGATGACTAGTCACTCTACCTTTTCTATCTCTTAGTGGAGTACCATCAGGTTGCCTTATTGTTGCCAAAAATTGATATAAAGCATTATATCCATCGATTACTATAACTTTATCCTTCAATAATGATAAATCAGTTTCTTCTATGGCTTCTGCGGGTATTATATCTCTTAAATCGACTCCCATTTTAATTACCTGCGTTTAAGCTTATCATTTTTTGTCCTTTTCTACCGGATGTAACATTTAGTTTACCCCATATTTCAAGCTTTATAAGGGCTTTTATGAAAAGGTTATATGATATTTTGTCATATTCTTGTTTTATTTTTTCATAAAGTTCGTTTTCATTAAATGTTTTTTTGGAATTTCTAAGAAGATTAGAAATTATTAGAGATTCTATGGGTTCAATAAGCCATAAAGAGTCTTTGGGCGATTTACTCATAGATAGTCTCCTCTAAGTGAAAGTCAATAATCGTGGTCTAGCTTGTATTTGTTTTGATTGCTCGATCCATTTACTATAGTATTGTATCATGCTCTCATTTATTGAAGGCTTTATCTTTTTCAATGCTTCAAGGAAGTGAGCTTTTTCAACTTTATTAGCTTCAATATTTTTTCGTAATGCTATCATGGCAGCTTCCCTAACGACAGCTTCGAGATCAGAACCAGAATAGCCTTCTGTCATCTTTGCTAGTTCATCTAAATCTACATCTTCAGCCAATGGCATATTCCTAGTATGAATCTTTAATATTTCCTTTCTTGCTTCTTGATTTGGTGGAGGAACGTATATTATTCTGTCGAACCTTCCAGGACGTAGTAAAGCAGGGTCCAATATGTCTGGTCTGTTAGTTGCTGCCAACACTGTTACATTTTCCAGTGTTACCAAACCATCCATTTCCGTTAATAGTTGACTTATAATTCTCTCAGTAACCCTTGAATCACCATAATCTAAACCTCTCATGGGAGCTATAGCGTCTATCTCGTCGAAGAAGATCACCGATGGAGCGGCCATCCTAGCTTTTCTGAATATTTCTCGTACCGCTCTCTCGGACTCTCCAACCCACTTACTTAATAATTCAGGACCCTTAACACTTATGAAATTAGCTTCACTTTCAGTAGCAACAGCTCTTGCGAATAGCGTTTTTCCACAACCTGGAGGACCTACTAGTAATATTCCCCGGGGGGCCCGTATCCCTAAACGTTTAAAGGCATCTGGATATTTAATTGGCCACTCTACAGCTTCCTTTAGTTCTTGCTTTACATCTTCGTAATCCCCAATATCAATCCATCTCACGTTGGGAGTTTCAACATAAACCTCCCTCATAGCACTAGGAGTTATTTCTTTAAAGGCTTCAAGAAAGTCATTCATAGTTACTTGCAATTTCTCCAAAACATCTTCAGGTATTCTCTCTTGTTGAAGATCTATTTGAGGTAGGTATCTTCTAAGTGCTTTCATAGCAGCTTCTCTACAGAGCGCTGCAAGATCAGCACCAACAAAGCCATGGGTTATTTCGGCTAATTTCTTCAAATCTACATCTTCAGCCAATGGCATATTCCTAGTATGAATTTGCAAGATTTCTAGTCTACCCTCTTTGTTTGGAACACCAATTTCTATTTCCCTATCAAATCTTCCTGGGCGTCTCAATGCAGGATCTATGGCATTAGGCCTATTTGTCGCTCCAATAACTATCACATCCCCCCTTGCTTCTAAACCATCCATAAGTGCAAGCAATTGTGAAACAACTCTCTTTTCCACTTCACCAGTCACCTCTTCCCTCTTTGGAGCTATAGCGTCTATTTCATCAAAGAATATTATTGAAGGAGCATTCTGTTTAGCTTCTTCAAAAACTTCTCTTAACCTTTGTTCTGATTCCCCATAAAACTTACTCATAATCTCTGGGCCATTAACGGATATGAAATGGGCATTTGTCTCATTAGCCACTGCTTTTGCAAGTAATGTTTTTCCACATCCTGGAGGCCCATACAACAAAACTCCTTTCGGAGGGTCTATTCCAAGCCTCTTAAATAATTCTGGGTGTTTAAGAGGTAATTCAACCATTTCTCTTATTTTTTGTATAGCATCGTGCAAACCTCCTATATCTTCATATGTCACTCTTGGAACCTTTACTTCTTCAGCAGGTTTTTCAAGTATCACTAGATTAGTATCTTCATTGACTAACACAACACCATTCGGTCTTGTTAAAATAACTTTAAATGGTATTGCTTGACCAAGTACTGGAATTAAAACAGTGTCCCCCTCCATAATTGGATAATCGAGAAGCTTCCTTTTAACAAAATTTATAAAACTTGAATCAATGGTTATTGAAAATGATGATGGAGCTAATCTTACTAGCGATGCAGGTTTTGCTTCCGCTTTTCTTATTGTAACTTTTTCTCCGATACTTACTCCAGCGTTTCTGCGTATTAAACCATCCATTCTTATAATGGTATCATCGTCCTCATCATAAGCGGGTAACACAATAGCCGCTGTCTTCTTCTTACCTTCTATTTCAATTATGTCTCCAGCATTTAAACTTAATTCATTCATGATTTTTGGGCTTATCCTAACTTTTCCTCTACCAACATCTCTTTGTTTAGCTTCAGCCACTCTCAATTGAACTTCCTTCTTATTTCTAGGATTAATGCCCATATGGTACCCCTCTAGACTCCAACTAAAAATAGATACATAAAAGCCTATAGATATTTATTTTGTTTTTGTTTAATCCGTTAAAGTGTATAATAGTGTCTTATGTTAATTTTAAATTCTGCTTACATATTCGACTTCTACTTGACTAACACTCGATATCTTACTTATAGCATCCTCAAGTATGGTCGTTCCACCTTGAGTATCTTCAGGCATCACAACAGCTATTTTTAATACATAAAGTCCAAAGGCAACAGGTTCCTTTGAATAACTACCAAAAGTTATTCCGTGAGGCAATGAATTTTTTATTTCGTTTGCAAGAGAATCTAAATCTACATCCACTGAAGATGGATACACTTTCAATAAAACATATACTTTCCCCATATTTCCACCCCTTGGTTTAAGGCCCTTCAAAACCACAATTTGGGCATTTGTAGGGGGTAGCTAACTTTCTGCAACGCTTATCACGCCATAACATATACCCACAGTTTGGGCAAGGAAAGTTTACGCCCTTTTCAAGTGGTAATATTGGGTATTTACATGAAACACATATGGGTAGTTCCAGAGATCCGCTTTTGGACATATCTTATCACTCTACACAAATTATATTAACCCAATAAAAATTTTACTATGTACACTTAAAAATAAATAATGTCAACTGAGTACAAGTTAAATTAAGTACATAAGCAACATATTGAGGGATACAAAATGTCAGACAATGTAAAACAAGTTATCGTCGTTAGAACCGATTTAAACATGAGTGTTGGTAAAATAGCAGCAGAGGTAGCACATGCCGCGGTTAACGCATCTGAGATTGCAAGGAAAAATGCTTATGAATGGTGGAAAATTTGGATTGAAAGCGGTCAAAAGAAGATCGTATTAAAAATTGAGGGGGAAGAAAAGTTAATGGACCTTTACAAAAAAGCGTGCTCTCTAAATTTACCAGCAGCTCTAATTTATGATGCTGGATATACAGAAGTCCCCCCAAACACTCTTACATGTATAGGTATCGGGCCTGCACCTTCAAATTTGATTGACAAAGTGACAGGGCAATTACCATTACTAAAATGAAGGTTGTTGTGTTATGTTTGATACTACAAATAGCGAAATCGATCAAGAAATTGGTCTGAAATATTACGCTACTCCAAAAGATTTAAGTATAGTAGATGCACGTATAAGAGAAAGTTTTGATGACTTTGTTATCCAGGAAGTTCTTAGAGGAGGAATAATACTACCAAGAGAGGATATGGATAATTTTATGGTTCCACTATGTGGTGAAGGAAAATATTTAAGAATAATATTGAAGAAAAAGGGTGTTGACACTCTACATGTAATAGGTAAATTATCAAAGAAAATGTGTATACCAATTTCTGATGTACAGTTTTTAGGATTGAAGGATTCAAGGGGGATAGCTATTCAAAGTATAAGCATGAAGTACAAAAGAGAAGTTTATGTAGATGAAATTGACAAAAAACGTGGAAAAATAAAAATTTTGCGTTGGTACAAAGCATATGCACCACTAAGTTCTCACGAGTTGTGGGGGAATAAATTTACAGTTACCATCAAAGTGGAAAGAAGGAAAGATGCAATGTCTCTTATTACAAGAATGGCACAAATTCAGAAAATCCTTTCATTATCAAGTATTTTTTCATATTTTGGTTATCAACGATTCGGCACAAAACAACCATTTAACCATATTATTGGAAAAAACATTTTAAATAGGAATTACGATAAAGCATTGCAAAATATGTTCAAAAAGGGAAACTATGATATCTTCAATGAAAATGAGGGGGAGGTATTAAGAAATATTTTTTCAAAAAGTAATATTGAAGTAGTGAAGTTTTTTCTACAATCCTACCAATCATTTTTATTTAACAATATGATTAACAAAAGAATTGAAAAGAAAATTCCACTAGGAGAAGCTATAAACGGAGACATAGTAGGACCTGCAGAGACTACGCTATATAGGGAAGAAGATATAATCGAAGTAACAGAAAATAATAGAGATAAAATAAATTACTTAATAAGAAGAGGAGTTCTCTCAGTATTATACCCTCTCCCAGGGTATCTAACAGATAGAAGGAAGATTCCGAAGGAAGAAGCTTATGAACCAATAGCGAAAGTGCTGGATGAAGAAAAAGTAACGTATAACGATTTCTCATTTAAAGAATTGCCAGAAATTTCTCTTGCAGGATATTATAGACCATTAACGTTTAAAGTTTACAATTTTGCATGGAATTTAACAAAGGATGACAATATTTACTGTAGTTTTTTATTAAGAAAAGGGGGATATGCAACCATAGTTTTAAGAGAAATTATCAAGCCAAAGAATCCAAAAATTGTCGGATTTTAAATTTTAAAGTGTGATGATTATGGGATTAATCTCCTTTTATCACGTGGAAACAATGTTACTTCGCGTATATCATTAACATTTGTTACTATCATAAGTAGTCTCTGAAGACCCATACCCCATCCAGCGTGTGGAGGCATACCATAATCGTAATAGGTTAAAAAGGGTTCAAATTTCTCAGGATTCAATCCAAGTTTATGTAGCCTTTCTATGAGTTGTTCTTTAATATGTATTCTTGTACCTCCACTTGCTATTTCTAGCCAAGACCAATTAAGATCGAATGATTCGCTTAATTCCGGATTTTCTTTTTTTGGCTTTATATAGAATGGTTTAAGAGAGAGGGGCCAGTCGATTATGAAATATGGTCCATTGACTTCACATCCAATCAGTTTATTTCCGGATACTGGAATGTCTTCACCCATGCTTATATCAAATCCTTTGCTTCTCAATATTTCTATAGCTTCTTTATATGTAAGTATCTTAAATGGAGCTGTTGGTATTTTAAAATTAGGATTCAAAAATTTTAACTCATTTTCATTGTTTGCAGTTACTTTTTCAAGTGCATATATTATTAGTTGCTCTAGAATATTCATAACATCTTCTCTTTCAGCAAATGCCATTTCTATGTCTACGGATATAAATTCATTTAAATGGTATGAAGTATCAAATTCCTCAGCTCTATAGAATTGTGAGATTTCATAAACTTTTTCAAAACTGGATGTGAGTGCTTCCTTATATAGTTGTGGGCTTTGTGCAAGGAAAGCGCTTCTACCAAAATAATTGACAGAGAAAAGTGCTGCACCCCCTTCCGTTGCAGTAGCCAATATTTTTGGTGTAAAAACTTCCATGAAACCATTATTTTGTAAGTATTCTCTTATAGCATTTATTAAAGTGTTTTTAATTTTGAATATATATATTCTCTCTTTTACCCGTAAGTCTAACACCCGCATGTCAAGTCTCTTTTCAAGGTTTGCAGGGATTTTCCCAGAAGTATCTATTGGGAGTGAAGTCTTCGCTACATTCAGTATCTTTATGTCTGTGGGTATTACTTCAACTCCACTTTTAGCAATAGCACTCCTTTTGATGATCCCTTTTACACCAATAACGGATTCCCTTGCTAGCTTTCGTATGTCATTTAGTCTATCTTTATGAAAATCACGTTTATTTATTGTTATTTGAACTTTTCCTTCTCTGTCTTTTAAAATGATGAAAATAATCCCACCTAAATCTCTAACTTCATCAACCCATCCAAATATTGTAGTAGGTTCCCCATCTTTATCAGCTGTAATTTGATTAGAAAAATGCGTTCTTCTCCAATCACCTAATTCGTCAAGTCTCATATTAGCCCAACTCACTCCAATTTTTATTACTCCTCAATTATACGAATATTTTCTTTGATAAATCTAGATAATATTTTTTCTGCAACGTCTTTAGAAAATTTAAGTCGAGAAATGTCTGTCTTGGAGATTTTTATATGATTTTCGCAACTACCATCTGGAAGCCATATAGTGTTAACACTTTTTACCTTTATAGGGAAAAGTACCTGTTCTGCAAGTTGTCTAATACTCATGGTTTTTTCTACTATCTTAACATTTCTACCGAGTTTATTCTTTATTGTTGATGCTATTTTATTCCAAGTAGCTTTTGGTATTTTACCTCCACTTCTTACGAGTAATATTATTGTGTCGTCAGTATGCATGGCTTTATAAAAAGTGGAATTACGCAACTCTGGAAATTTATACTCCAATTCAAGAAAAAGTCTACTTATCTGAATATCGATATCTTCTATTTCGCCTGAATCTAATTTACTTTGACAACTTTTACATAAAATACCACTTTTCAAACATATTATACAGATAGGTAGATTCAAACCTCATCCTCCACTTTTAAGTATCTAGTTTAAAAAATAACATTAAAGAATATATGTATTTTCATTTTGTTTAAAAAAGAGTTTCTGATACCAACCATTTTAAGTAAAAATTAAAATATAGCGGTACAAAATTATCAAGAAGATATTTTACATTGATGTTGGTGATGTGGAAATGAAGATACGGGAAGAAAAAACCTTTCTTACTGAAAAACAATATTTACTGCTATTAAAATTATACGAAAATTCAATGGAAACAAATATAAGAAGTGTTAATAAGTCTCAAAACGAACTTGCTAACGAGTTAGGGATAACAAGACAAGCATTAAGCGTACATTTAAGAAAATTAAAGGAAAAGAACCTCATCAGAACAGGTAGAGGATTCATAGACCTCACTGAAAAAGCGCTTAATATTATTGAGGAAAAAACTAATGAGTCATTTATAATAATTAAAGTTCAGCCACAAAAAAGAAATCAGGTATACGAACAAATAAGTAAAATATCTTGTTTGAAAAAGGCGTATAGAGTAACAGGGGAAATCGACGTGATAGCTATTGTAAGTCAATCATCACTTGATGAATTCTTAAAAGAAGTATCTAAAATAGATGGTATAACATTTACTTCAGCACATGTAGTCATCACAAGATTAAAATAAAATTTTGTCAAAATAAACCTTAAAATTGTTTGATTAATGACGTGATAAAGTTTTTATTTATCTCCAATTTTAAACTTTAAACTAGAAAATAGGTGTATATCATGCCTATACAGGACCAAGAAGCTTTGAAGATCGCCCAGCAAAAAAGGTTATTTTTCATGATATGTAGAGAATGTGGTGCTCGAAATCCACCAAACGCTACAAAATGTAGACGTTGCAGGAGAAAGAATTTAAGATGGAAAAAGCGTGAAAGATCAAAATAGTATTAGGAAACATTGTAGGAATAGTAACCATTTTTAAGGAAACATACATAATACATGATGGTAAATATAACAGACATTAAACAAATAAAAGGGAGAAAGAAGAACTATAGTTATGGGCGGGTCGTCTAGCTGGTTAGGATACCGCCCTCACACGGCGGTGGTCCTGGGTTCAAATCCCAGCCCGCCCATTTCAAATATAAGCCTAGTTTCATAAAACACAAGTGGTAAACGTCAATTACAGAGATATTTCTTCTCCAGCATCTGGTATGATTATATCTTCAGCTATTTTTTCGTCTTGAAGCACTTTTTTAAATTTTTCAAGTTTATTTTTATCACCATGAACTAATATGACTTTTTTGGCTCCAGTCATTCTTATAGTATGTAGTAATTCTTTGTTGCCACAATGTGATGAAAAATCAAACCATTTTACTTTGGCATTTACTTTCTCAGTTTTACCCCCAAAATTATACGTGCCATTTTTCATTAGCATGGCACCAGGAGTGTCTTCAACTTGATAAGAAACCAAGAAAATTGCATTCTTTTCATTTCTTGCTGTCTTTTTCACGTAAAATCGTACGTTTCCTCCTTTAAGCATACCTGCGGGGGCTATTATTATTCCAGGCTCTTTGCAAGCTTTCTTTCGTTCTGACCAGCTGTTCACCCATATTGCTCGTTTATGAGCTTCTAACAATAATGAATAATCTCTAAAGAAATCAGGATTGTCTAAAAAGATGTTGCTGGCATCTTTTGCCATTCCATCAATGTATATTTTCCCTTTCACATTGTATTGATGTAGTACACAAAGTACTTCTTGGGCACGTCCAACTGAAAAAGCAGGTATGACTACAATACCACCATTACTTACTACTTCATTCACAGAAGAAATAAAGTCATGTTCAATTTTTGTCCTATCTTCGTGTTCAATTGTTGCATAAGTCCCTTCAATAATTATTGCATCTAAACTTGGAAAGTTTATTTGTGCACCATGTAACATTTTTGTATTTATAATATTGAAATCTCCTGTGTATAACAGCTTTTTACCATCACCTTCTATGAAAAACATTGAACTACCGGGTATATGTCCTGCATTCAGTAATTGAACAGAGAGATCTTTCAACTTAAAATTTGCATTTATGCTTACTGGTTTAGCTGATTTAATCATATTGGTTAATTCCAAAGATTCGTATGGTAAATAGTATGATGATAATTTTATAAGATCCTTTATCAACAGTTCACCTATCTCAATAGTAATTTTTGTTGCTATTAATCTTGGTTTTGCGGAAACATAAAAAATGGGTATTCCACCAGAATGATCTAAGTGAGCATGAGTAAGTAATATTGCATCCAATTCCTTGCTAGAAACAGGTATAGGGAATTTTGGTTCGTTTTTAGAAAAAGAAATACCATAATCCATTAATATATTGGATATTGATGTAGTTAATTGTATTGCAGATCTTCCGATTTCCCCAGCTGCGCCAAGTACAGTTACCTTCATTTTTCACTTACCTAATGATGATACAACCTAGTAATTAAGACAAGACACAAAAATATAATATTTACGTTTTAACAATGTGGTGACTCAATTTTAATGCCTTATAATTGGCTAATAGTTTTAGTAACAACATTTAATGAAGGAAAGCGATTAATAAATACTTTTAATTTAATATTTTTGTTTTTCAAAAGTTTAATTATCTTCTTCATAGATGTTAATGTAATCGCTGTTGTGTCAAAAAGTACTATTGCTTTGGCATAATTATTTTTCTCCAACAATATTTTTAATGCTGATATCACTACCCTTTCTGATTCAATGTTTATTTTACGTGCTTTTTCATATTGAGAAAGAGGGTAAACGTTAATCAGTTCCAATGGAATTATCCCAAATGGATGACCATAAATACATATGTGAAAGCCTTTGAGAGAAAGATCATCATTTAATTTTGATAGTGTTATAAATTGCTTTAGTAGATATAATGAATATTTACGTGATTTTTCTCCCTTGTCCGGTATAAGTATTAATATAGTTTTATCTGGAAATGATATATTTTTCTTTAATTTTAGTAAATGTCTCGTGACTTCAGGTCTTATAAGACCTTCAGAAGAAATATAGAAGATGCCTCTAGTTACGCTTTTAATTATTGGATCGTATTTTTCAATAATAAATCTATACTTTTTTAATTTAAGTAACGCATTAAAAAGTCGAGGGTGGGATTTTGCTTTTACTTCTATGAGTTCCCATAAACGTCCTTCATAAATTGCTTGTTTTATTTGATTCATTTCATTACATATAATCCATAAATTATGTTTTGCTAACAATTTTTCACGTTCAAATTTACTCATTTCTAGCAAGTCATTAACTTCATATTTTTTACAGACATCACAAAAACAGGGCAAATATTTAAGATTTGATAACTTAATAGTACCATAAGAAGTCATGTAACGATCATCTTTTGCAAAAAGTGCATAAGATGCTGAATCAAAGGTATCACATCCCAATGCCACTAGAAATGGTAATAGTATAGGATGACCAGCCCCGAAAAGATGCAAAGGACCATTTTTTGGTAAGGACATTTTTATAGTCATAATAATGTCAACAAGGTCTTCAAATGCGTAGCTCTTCATGTATTGTGTTGGTCCACCTACACCATACATTTTAATTGAGGGAAATTGACTCATTTTTACAGTGCATTCTTTAATCAAATCTAGATACTTACCTCCTTGTATTGGTCCAACCCAAATTATGTCATCTCTTGTCTTCATTTGCTCCAATATCATAGCATTATTTAATGTAGCAAGAACAGTTTTTTCAGCTTCGATTTTTGTGTAAGTTTTTAATGTAGGAATGTCTAAAATAACAGAAATGTCGCTATTCAATTTTTCCTGAAAAGTTATGGCTTCTTCAGGATTAAAGGAGATATTGCCATAACTCAGTATTTGGTAAGCGCCAGAATCCGTCATTACTATTCCATCAAAATTCAGTAAAAGATGTACATCATTCATATGTAGAAGCCCCCTTTCTATTGCTTGCTTTATTAGGTACGAATTTATCATTAGCTGTTTTATTTTAAAGTGCTCTTTTATACTCGCTACGTCAATAATATTTTTTATTGGGTCAATTACTGGGAAAAACGCAGGGGTGTGTAACACCCCACTTTTCGTCTTTAATTTACCGATTCTACCCATTAAATCTCGATCCACTATTTCAAACGACATTAAGTTTCACTTTTCCCTCTTTCTTGTATAAATTGTTCATACACTTTCTTCACTTTTTCTGCTATTACACCACTTCCTTCAATTACCCCATCTTCAGTTACTCTCACTTTATCCATAACGATTATCACGCCAGCGTCTTCAAGTAATGTTACGTTATTCGGGAATAGTTTTTCTAATCGTTGAGCTAGTCCTTTCAGATCAAATGGTTCTTCTTCTCTTATTATTTCAGAGATTACTTCTCCCCTCACGAGTATTCTTGCATAGTAATTGTTCTCTTCGTCCTTGGCATTCGAAAGAATTATGTTTAATGAGCTTGGGTCATATCCTATAAGTTTCCCACGAAATTTCTTGTTATAAACCGTTCTTACACTTACGTTCTTATCTAGCAGAGATGCAAGTTCCCTTAAATACCTTGTCATACTTGGAGTAACAGGACCACTCATCAAACTATTCCTCCAAAAATAAGAATTTAAAAATATAATTTATATTTTTGTTTAATGCTTTGCTGAGCGACATAAAGATTCAGGTTTATAATTACTTCATTTTCGTTAACCACTCACATATACATTATGATTAGTTAAAATTTACTTTTAAAATAATTAATTATACAAATATTAATTCAAAATATACAATATTGTAAGAAAAAATTTATTATGTTATAAACGATTATAATTTTGAACCTTTATGGGAGACAATGAAGGAGTAACTAAATGTAAAGAATGTGGTGGTAGACTAATAATTTCAGATTATGGAGAATTAGTGTGTTTAGAATGTGGCCTTGTTCATGAAAGGGTTTATCTTCAACCATTATTTGAAATAGAACCATTATCTGATTTTTCTGCTGTTGAAAAACTTTATGTGAGCCCTGATGGAAAACCTTTAAGAAAAGAAGATTTAGGTTCCACATTTATTAATATAAAGGGAAAACTCAAAGATAGTAAGGGAAGGGAAATAAATGAACAACGTTTTTTAAGATTAGGAAAAGTGAATACAATCTATGTTAGAAAACATGATAAAAGTCTAAATGCAGTTATGACTTTACTTAGAGTATGCTCATTACTAAATATACCAAAAAGTGTTTATGAAAGAGCAGGATACATTTGTAATAAAGTATTAAACGATAAAAAGAAAATTGGTACAACATATCAATTGGCAGCAGCGTCATTAATTGTAGCATCCAGAGAACACAAATATCCCTTAACTTTAAAAGATGTCGTGAAGATTTTCCGTGAATTAGGGCATAAGATTTCGGTAAAATCCATAATGCGCATAACTTCCAATATTTTACGTGAATTCTCTGTAAAGAGCATAACCATGGAGCCTAAAGATTATTTAACTAAAATAATACATATTCTAAAAAGTAATGAAGAAATCAATAGAAGAGTAATTTATTCCACTGGTAAAAAGCCAGATGAATACTATAACAGTTTAATGAACTATTCTCTCTCAATTTATGAAAAAATAGACGAAAAATTTAGAATTGGGAAGAACCCATACTTGCTAGCAGTGTCGATTATCTACTTTGCAGACAAACTATTATGTAAAAAATTAAATTGCCAACAAATTTTGTCTCAGAAACTAATTTCTGAAGTTTTAGGATCAACACAGTATACTCTTAGACAACACATGAAGTACTTAAATAGATTAATAGAAAATTGAAGTTAAGTGAGAGAAGTTATAATCAATCACTGACTGATAGTCTTACTACAAGCATTAAAATATAAAAATAACTGCTATTAATAAAGGGTATTGGAAGTATTACTAAAACCTCCAAGGATAATGTACGTGCAAAAGAAGAGTGTTATAGTTTATTTTCATAATGAAATGAATATCAGTGAGAACATAATGTATGGCGATTTCTTTAGCAATTTAACTCTGATTATTAGTTCATTGCTACCATTACATTTTTACAATTTAAATTTAATAGACATAGAGGGTATTAATGGTTATTTGAGAAAAAATATTAAAGGTATTCTTAAATATACGGAGTTACTGTTTAAAATACGTTTTTCAGAGAAAAATATCATAAACCTAGTTTTCAAAACAAATTTGAAAGATAAATTTCAAATTTATCCAACTGCTGGAATATTCTTTAATCCACCACTTAGTGACTACGAGAAGGATATCGTGGAAAGGGAAATAAACTATTTACCAAAAGATTTAAAGAAGCTAATAAAGAGGCTTATAATTTACTCAAATGTTTTTAAGAGAACAGTTAAAGTACATGAATTAAAAAATAAAGAGGAGGAATCTTTGTTGAACAAAAAAATGGATTTTGATACATATACAGTTAACATTTTTGATGTAAGTAGATGCGTTGATAAAGAAAAAGCAAAAGTTTATTACAATATTAAGGTTAATGAATCAAACATAAAGCTAATACCGGTTATATGGTGTTTAACAACATTTTTAGAGGTCAGCATTCCAAATTATAACACAAAATTTGGACCGGGATTTATTGAGGAATTAATGAGGTATCGAGAAAGTATTGCGAGAAAGATACTAAGAGAAAACTTTATTGAAATACCAGAAAATCTACATGAAAAACTGTGTATCGCATCAAATTTAGCGGCTATGGGCATGTTTAAATTAACACCCCTTATCCTAGATGACAATGTAGAGGAAATATACATAGACGGCCCTGAAAAAAATATATATCTAGATCATAGTGAATGGGGAAGATGTGAAACAAAAATATCATTGAATGAAAATGAAATGAGATGTTTAACAACTTACATAAAAGCTGAAAGTGGATTACCATTAGATTATGCTTCACCTACGATAAAAACGGATTTAAACACCAGATTTTTCAAGTTAAGAGTAAATGTTGACACATATCCACTAGTAGACACAAATTATGTATTTATAATTAGAAAATTTAGAAGGGAACCTTTAACAATAATAGACTTATTAAGAAAGGGGACTCTCACAATAGATGCCCTCACCTACCTTTTGATAGCCTTATTTCATAAACGTAACATTCTTGTTGTTGGGGAACCATCTTCTGGAAAAACAACCTTAATAAACGCACTAGATATGGTTGCACCATCATATTGGAGGAGGATATCTGTGGAAGAGGTTGTTGAAAGTTTGAATTTAGCAAAGTATGGCAAACATGATATAAAGTATAGGGTAGACTCGTTTGACCAAGATCCATCTATCAGAAGGAGATTCGTGGAGACTATCAAGTTGCTACATAGATCACCAAACTATATATTCTTTGGAGAACTTCTAACACCAGATCATGTTTCAATATTTCTCCAATCATTAGAAGCAGGATTACATGGCATTCAAACAACACATGCTAATTCCCCTGAAGCATTAATAAGGAAGTGGATATTTCATTATAAGTTACCTATACAATCAATAGGAAACTTAGATGTAATAGTACATATGAAGAGAAAATTATCTTACAATGAAAATAGAAGGTTTATATATAGAATAGTTGAACCTATTGTAAAGGATGATGAAAAAGAATGTAAGATTGAGTTATCAGACTTGTTCATCTACGATGAAGGTTTAAAATTAGTTAAGGACTTGAGAGACTCATTTGTATTTAAAAAAATAGTAAAGGAAGAGTATGTATCTATCGAGGATCTTTATGAGGAATATACCTCATTTAAACAGTTGATAAATCAGCTTCTAGAAAAAGACGGCGAATTAATAAGTATAATTCAAGCATTTGATAAAATGTTAACTTTTAGAGCATGACTTTAGTAAGAGGGTATGTAGATGTTTTTTAGGGTTTTTTCATCATTTCAACCACCATTTTTCAAAAAACTTTTAAGAAAGCACATCCCTCAACTGTTCACTGAGTCTATTAATTTTTTGAAGAACAAATATGAAAAATTTGAAGTATCATCTGAAGATGTTTATGCAAATATCATAGTTTCTTTACTAATAATTTCGGGAGTAGTATTGCTCATAAGCATCAATTTTGTAAAAGATATTGTGATTTCATTTTTGATAACTCTATTCTTTACGATTTGCATTTATATTTTAATATACTATGAAATCATGGGAGAGTATAATCATAATAAATTCCTAATACATATGTACAAGTTCATGGCATTTAGAGATATGGTATTGGCTTATAAATCCACAAACTCCATTTTTGAAGCTATAAATTTTGTCGCATGTGGGAACTATCCAATAATTTCAACCAATTTTGAAGTAATACTTAAAAATATCATAAATGGATTTGACCCGGAAAAATCTTCAAGCGAAGCAAAAGAGTTAAAGATTATCAGTTCATTACTAAACGAAATGTTAGTAAATGTAAAAAATGCAGAAAAAAGTAAAGAATACATGTCGGCAAAGGATGTGTTGAACGCATACGAGAAATTGTTTTCCAAAATAGAAGCCTATTGCTTATTTTTATTATTCATTGGGATGCTACTTCCATCATCGTTGATGTTTATCCTTCCACATCTTAATAGATTTTTCCCAATAACTTTTATAATGCCATTATTTGTTTTACTACAAATTATAAGCTTGATTGCATTATCGAGAATTCTATTGTCAAATATTCATGTTGCACTAGGAGGAGGATCTCATGAAAATCTATGATACTCCATTAATATCATTAACCATATTCGTAACTTTTCTTGTCATAATATTTCTTGTAAAAAATAAGAAACAAATTAACGTGAGAGAGAGTTTAAATGAAAGTCTTAAACTTGAAAATTTCATAACGTTGTTCATAAATAATTTGAAGGCTAATAGAGGTGCGGAATGGGCATTACTATCTACTTTGAATGAATATCCTGAGGATGACATTCGATCAATAATACTACAAAACATCACTACAGGATTCTCGATCGAAGAAATTTTTGAAAATTTATCGAATACTTTTTCGATGGAAGAAAGTAAACGAATGTTAAGGATTATTTCAAGAATGATCTCACATAATTTAAAGTATTTCACGTATTCCCTTTCTTCTGACATATTGGATTATGTAAAAGAGTCAATTCGATTAAAAAATCATATAGAAGCATTGTTATTTAGAACAAGGATTAAGGTATTAGTACTTTCATTTTCTCTATCAGCGGTTTTAGCGTTTCTTTCAAAAATTTTACCGTTTATTTTAGTGTTCTTTATCGGTGAAAACATGGTTTTAAACGATATAAACTTTCTATCGTTGCTGACTTTCTATTCATTCCTCTCAGTATCACTATACGATACATATATCGTTTCAAAGACAGTTTTTTATTCCCATAGTGTTCTACTATCAATACTTTCAGCGTTAACCTTTGTTTTTTTACATATGTTTCTCCCAAACATATATAGTATTTAAATACCGTAGGAAATCTTCAAAATAAGGGTAGTGAAACGCTTTTCAAAATATAGTAGGAGAGTGAAAGGTTCTCCATTATTGGAAGAAGGATTACTTATAGCATTGGCAGTAATAACTATGTCTGTAGTATTTTCAATGGTGTTAGGAATATTGGATGGTGTGCAAAAAGTCATTCAGAATTTAGGATTTAACACTCAGAACTTTATGAATTCATTAAATGATTTATGGAATAAGATAATTTCATTTTTGGGATTGGGTGGTTGAGAATTTTAATAGGTATTCATTTAAAATTCCCTCTTTTTCTAATGTTTCGAACCAATTAATGTATTTTTGATTGCTACTATCTGGAATTGATAACCTTTTAAGTATTTCATTTACCACATCATCAATTTCCTTATTAGTTACATCGATCTCTACAACTTTTTCGGAACCGTATCGTTCTATTACATTAATAAGACATGTGTCAAGCAATTCTGCCATTACATTTTCATACACTTTTTTCTCATCCCATCCTCTTTGCTTTAATACTACTTCCAGCCTTCTCGGATGTAACCTTAATACAAAAACTTGAAGAACATATTGTGGAGGAACTATATCAGCATAATGTCCTTCTACAATTATTAAGTTTTTACTTTCATTTATTTTTTGGAGAAGTTTATTTATTAGAAGATCATTGTTTGGTATGAGAGAATTTCGTTCAGGATCATTACCATCAATCAAGTTTTCCTCTATTACAAATTTAGATAGATCTATGTGAAGCGCATTTAAGATTTCACTGAGTTTTCTACTTATTGAGGTCTTTCCTGTACCTGGACATCCTTGAATAATGATTACCTTTTTTTCCATAACTATCAATAACTAGGAAAAATTAAGATATAAATTTAACAATGCGCTGAATTTTAATTATGCCTAAGTTTATGAGTATAAGGAATGTTTTGAATAGAATATGTTGGCATCCTAGTGAAAATAGAGAGAATTATGAAATCCTTTTCATTCATAGAGGAGCACCAAATGATTTAAGGAGTATATCAGCAAAGACTATAGTAAGTGTGAGAAAACAAAGTTTTGAGTATAAAGAAAATGATGGAAGTATAGTCTACATTCCCTTTCATCGAATTGTAATGATAAGAAATATAAAAACTAGGGAAATAATCTGGAAGAGTAGAAGTAAAGTATATTTTTAAAGCATGAACACTCTTAAAAATTATATGATTATTTTATGTGTAATTGTAGTAGAGGTTTATATGTTGGGCGATTCCAACCGTTTCATAATGGACATCTAGAATGTGTAAAATATGTCTTGGGTAAATGCAAAGAAATTATAATAGTCGTGGGTAGCGCACAAGCAAGCCATACATTCGAGAATCCATTTACCGCAGGAGAGAGAATTGAAATGATAAGATTAGCTCTTCAAGAAAGTGGTATTGACCTCAGTAAGTGCATTATAATACCAGTAGAGGATACTTTGAATAATAATCATTCAATATGGGTTTCAAAGGTAAGAAGTATGACACCAAAATTTGATGTTGTTTTTTCAAACAGCCCTTTAACAAGGAAACTCTTTGAGGAAGAAGGATTTAAAGTTGAAGGGCTTCCATATATAAATAGGGAACATTATTCTGGGACAAACATTAGAAAATTAATTATAAGCGGAGAGGATTGGAGAGAATTTGTACCAAGAAGCGTTTATGATTATATAAAACTGATAAAGGGAGAAGAAAGGTTAAGAGATTTATCAAAAAGGGATTATGCGTGTCAGAGCTTTTAACTTTCGTCATCGTAGGATCACAACTAGGTACTCAGCCAGTTCATCATCCACATATTCAAATTTAAAGTAAACACTTTTTATAATTTAATGTTCGAGCAAAGTTTTCCACGTATTAACAATATCTTTAAATGAGTGCTCATCTATTTTTTGTATTGCAAATCCAGCATGAACAAGTACATAGTCATTTTCCTTTACATCATTTTTAACTAAGGTTATTATTATTTCTCTCTGAACACCGCCAAAATCAGCTATCGCTTTATCGTTATGAATTATCAATATTTTGGCAGGAACAGCTAAGCACATAAATATATCTCTATATATAACTGATTGTAACCAAAAAGTAATTAAGCATTTCTGTATTTTATTCCATTGGTTGAAAACATGCCTATGAATAAGGGGGATTTCGTCTTAGTGAACTATACGGTAAGAGTTAAAGATACTGATGAAATTATTGACACTACAATAGAAGACGTTGCGAGAAAAGGGAATATATATCAAAAGGATAGGATATATGAACCTCTTCTTTTAATATTGGGTGAGGGACAATTATTTAAAAAGGTTGAAGAAGAAATTATGTCAATGCAACCCGGTGAGAAAAAGATAGTCGAGTTGAAACCAGAAGATGCATTTGGTCAAAGAGATCCAGCAAAGGTTAAAATAATTTCTGCAAAGGAGTTAACAAGTAGAGGTATTACACCTAAGCCAGGGATGAAAGTTGAAACAGATGAGGGGGTTGCTATCGTTAGAAGTGTGGGTGGAGGTAGAGTAGTTATAGATTTAAATCATCCATTGGCAGGGAAAACTTTAATATATGAAGTTGATGTAATCAGGAAGATAGAAGACCTTAAAGATAAGATATTATCATTAGTACATAGACGGATATCATCAATTGATATATCAAAGTTTATTGTAGAAATCTATGAGGGAAAAATTAGAATAAATATCCCGGAAGATGCATATTTGCTAGAAGGTTTACAGTATATGAAGCGTAGTATAGCGAATGATATACAGCGATTTATTGGAAATATAAATAAAGTTGAATTCGTAGAAGTTTATGACATCAAACGAAAGGAAGCAACGTAAAATCATTTTTCCAATAATGGTGAGGATATAACTTTGACAAGATCCTTTCCACCCGTACAATAAATTGGTCCTAATATTTTTTCGATTTTTATTTTATCATCTTTAAACAATCCTGACGGTTTACAATACATAATGTTTGCACATGGAGTAAGGCAATTAATTGGATTATATCTTATAGTAACTCCCTCTATTGCATTTTTACGTTCTATGAAAAGCTCTATTGACGCTAATTTGACTTCTACAATAGACACTTTACCATTTAATAATTTACAAAAATGTTCCTTGTCTCTAACATTTACTATTTCATACACTCTTCCTCGTTCGAGCTTATCTATACAAATTTTTTTAAGAATACAACCCGTGCACTGTAAATTATTCTTTTCGAAAATAAATTTGTAACCTCTTCTTGCAATTTCGCTATTAACTACTGTTAATATAATGTTACCCTTTGATGACACCTGTAATGGATGCAACGTTTTCTGCCTCCTTCCACCCTAAACTTTTTTCATGTAAAATAGTATATCTGTCTTTACGTATTTCTTTAGCTTTGATTATAGCTTCTATTACCTCGTTCTCTTCAATACCCAACTCTTTGGCAGTAGTTGGTGCACCGATAATTGACAATGTTTGTTTTATGCGTTGCCAGTTTCCTCCATGCAAGTACATCATAATTATAGTACCAACACCACATTGTTCTCCATGTAAAGCTGGTTTTTTCGCTATGATATCAAGCGCATGACTAAAAAGGTGTTCAGAACCGCTACAAGGTCTACTGCTTCCAGCAATACACATTGCTACTCCACAACTTATTAATGCTTCAACAACGGTTCTGACACTTTCTTCTTTTAATTCTCTAATATTTTTTGCATGTTTTACTATCAGATTTGCAGACATTAATGCAAGTGATGCAGCATATTCACCATAATATTCGTTTATACGTTTTTTAGCTAACCTCCAATCTCTAATGGCTGTGAATTTTGCTATAATATCTCCGCAACCACTGGCTAATAACCTGTATGGAGCTTTGATTATTATATTTGAATCAGCAACAACTGCCAACGGAGGACTTACCATAATTGAAGGTTTATGTTTTCCGTTGAACAATTTTATAGACGCCATTGGCGATGCTATGCCATCATGACTTGCAGCTGTGGGAATGCTTATGTATGGAATTCCATTTTTAAGCGAAAGTAATTTAGCCATATCAATTATTTTTCCCCCACCAACACCAAATATGCAATTAACATTGCTTGATGTTTTTAGCTTCTCAGATATATTTTCAATTTCATAGATTGGGTTTTTTGCATTTAAAACATATAACTCACTTTCCATGTTACTATCACTTAATATTTTGTATACATATTCTCCAGCCACTCCTTTAACATGCGGACCTGTTAATATGATGATCTTTCCGTGTATTTTCAAATCAGTGCATACATTGTTTATATGATCTATTGCGCCTGGTCCGACTAGTATTTTTTGAGGCAAAGCTATTTTATGTACACTCATATACCATCCCCTATCAAATGTCAATTTTTAATTTTAATAAGAATTAATGTGAATAAGAAGATAAATATATAACGAAGATAATTCTTAAATATTAGGGACATATTTCTTTAGTTGTAGTTTTTACATCGTTTAATTTTTTGGAGGGAATAGAAAGTGTATGACAGCTATATAAACATGGGGAAGTACATGAAAAAAGATGGCAAGATAGTTGTAAGTGGAACTACTACTGTAGGATTAGTATGCACGGATGGTGTGATTTTAGGTTCTGATAGGAGAGCTACCTCTGGATTTTTTGTTGCGCACCCACATGTAAAGAAGATATATAGGCTAGATGATCATATTGCAGCAACCATAGCAGGAGTTGTAGCTGACGCACAAAATATAATGGGGATAGCTAGTGCAAACATAAAGCTATATAAGTATACTCATAACAGACCAATTAGTGTAAAAGCTGCTGCAAATTTGATATCAAATATACTACTAAGTTCAAGGGTATACCCCTTTGTGGTACAATTGTTAGTTGGGGGGTATGATCATAACGGTCCTCATCTTTTTGCATTAGACCCTTATGGAACAGTTACTGAAGAAAAGTACACAGCAACAGGTTCAGGATCACCAATGGCGATAAGTATACTAGAGGATTCATTTAAAAAGGGGATGTCCGTCAAGGACTCTATTGAAATAGTTGCGCGAGCAATTTCGTCAGCAATGAAAAGAGATCCTGCAAGTGGCGGAGGTTATGATATAATAATAATATCAAAGGAAGAGGTGAGAGAGATTAGTAGCGAAGAGTTAACAATGTATAAACCAGTTTGAATAAGAGTGGATTCGCGTAATGAAGGACATTAACTTGCGTATAAGAGAGGCTATAATAAAAAACATACTATTAGAAGCAGGAGTAACTAGAATAGAATTTGAAGGACCTGAAATTGCATTATACGTAACACGACGAGAGTTGTTAGTGGAAGAGGAGGTGCTAAAAAGGGTAGCTAAAGAAATTAAAAAGAGGATAATAGTTAGGAGCGATCCTAGTATTAGAATGGATAAGCAGAAAGCAATTGATTACATTTATAGAGAGATAAGGGGGTTATCAGATAAGGTGGATGTGAAAAATGTATTCTTTGATGACGTCTTCGGTGAGGTATATATAGTAGTTGGAGGATTAAGTTATTTATCTGAAAAAAGTGAAGAAATTATTAAAAATATTACAGTGACAACGTCTTGGAAACCTAAATTAATTAATGACACCCCCATTAAGTCGACAATAAGCGAGTTTGTTATGAAACTTAGACTTCAAGAAGGGGAATCCAGAAGGAAAATATTACGGGGAATAGGCTCGAGAATTCATAGACCATTAATTTTTCAATCGGGGGATATAAGGATGATTTGTTTGGGTGGTTTTAGGGAGGTTGGACGCTCCGCTATTTTAATAGAAACAAGTGAAAGTTCAATTTTGCTAGATTGTGGGGTAAAACCGGGTGCTATGCACCCACTTCAAAGCTTCCCAAGATTGGATTTGCCTGAATTTTGCATTGAAAAACTGGATGCAGTAGTTATTTCACATGCACACTTAGATCATTGTGGTTTTTTACCATATCTTTTCAAGTATGGTTATGATGGCCCAGTGTATTGTACGCCCCCGACTCTTGAGTTAATGACGTTACTTCAACTTGACTACTTACAAGTAGCAGGGAAGGAAGGAATTAAGCCGCCGTACTCGATGCAAGACATACAGGAGACTATACTTCACACAATACCGGTGGAATATGGCGAAGTTACGGATATAGCTCCAGATATACGTTTAACATTTTATAATGCAGGACATGTTTTAGGTTCGGCAATCGTTCATTTACATATAGGTGAGGGAGAGCATAATATAGTATACACAGGAGATTTTAAATTTGGGAGAACAAAACTCTTAGAACCAGCAAACTATGTTTTTCCAAGAGTAGAGACATTAATAATTGAAGGAACATATGGAGGTCCAACTGATATATTACCACAAAGAATAGAAGCTGAAGCAAGGTTGATAGAAGTAATATTGAAAACGATAAATAACAACGGTAAAGTGTTGATACCAGTGCTTTCGGTTGGAAGGGCTCAGGAGATATTAGTTTTATTAAATGAAGCTCTTGAAATGGGATACATAAAGCCAATACCCGTTTTCATTGAAGGCATGGTTCAAGAAGCAACAAGCATACATATGCTACATCCCTATGGGTTATCAAAAAAAGTTAGGGAAGATATTTTAATTAATAATAAAAACCCATTTTTGAATGAGTATTTCCATATATTACCCTCATCAATTGATAGAGAGGAAATAGTAAGTGGAGAGCCATGTATAATAATAGCCACTTCAGGTATGCTTACCGGTGGGCCTGCACTTTCATATTTCAAGCTTCTTGCCCCATATGAGAAAAATTCAATAGTATTTGTATCCTACCAGATTCCAGGGACTGTAGGAAGAAGAGTTTTGAGTGGTATAAAGGAAATACCAATAGTTTCTGAAGACGGTAGAAGTGAAGTCATAAAGGTCAATATGAACGTTTATTCTATAGAAGGATTCTCAGGTCATAGTGATAGACGACAATTATTGGGATTTATGAAAAAGATAATGCCTAAACCAAATAAGGTACTGATTTGCCATGGTGAAGAAGAGAAGGTGGTTAATTTGGCTGAGACATTTTCTAATCTTTTTAAAGTGAATGCATATGCTCCACATAACCTTGAAGTTATAAGGATAAAGTAATGGAATCATCTATTATATTCGTTTGGGAAATATTGTTTTAATGTTTCCCATAATTTATCGTTAACATGATGTATGTTTATTATAACTTTTCCACGTCGCATATTACGTATAGCGTCTGAGGAGAATATAGACACCCCAATAGCGATAACCATATTATGAGATTTTTCTACTATTTGAACTATGGAATTTTCCTTAAAATCACCTATTATTTGAGAGATTCCGGGAGCCATTACATCAGCTCCATTAATTATATGTGGTATTGCCCCCTGATCCACTACAATTTTTGGCAGACACTCCTTTACTCTATTTAGTATGTTTATCGTAGGGTAAAGCTTGTCACCCATTTCTATTAGTATTGGTTTATTATTGAGTACGTATACGCTAATGCTATCTATGGAGAGATATTCGATTTTTATATCATTTACCATTACTATTTGCTCATATAGTTTGGGATACATAGATTTTATTTTATTTAATAAAAGTTTAATATCTTTATTTCTTAGGAAATATCTTTGTTTAACTTTTAACATAGTCACACTTATAAACAAATACTAGAAGTTCAACCAATTAAATGTACCGTTATTTTTAAATTTAAATATCCAAAAAAGTTATTAGGTATATCGAGGGAGTATCATGTCTGAAACCACTACAAGCGAGGTTTTAGCTAAATCGTTAGGTGGAATGGTGTATGTGAAGTTGAAAGGAGAAAAAGTAATTAGAGGATTACTTAAAAGTTTTGATCAACATTTAAATTTGGTTTTAGAAAATGCGGAAGAAGTTGAAGGAAACAATACAAAAACTCTTGGAACTCTAATAATTAGGGGAGATAATATAATTCTGATATCTCCAGTATCATTATAGGTGTTCAGAATGGTTAAAGGAACAACATCATTTGGTAAAGCAAGTAGTAAAAAAACGCATATTGTATGTAGAAGATGTGGTCATCATTCATATAACATTAAGAAAAAACGTTGTGCACATTGCGGTTTTGGTCGTTCAAGTAAGATAAGGAAATATTCATGGAAATCAAATAAATAAAATGATGGACCGGGCGGGATTTGAACCCGCGACCTCCTGCGTGCAAGGCAGACGCTCTTCCAGGCTGAGCTACCGGCCCACTCTACTAAATGTATAAACAGATACTGGTGAATATTAAATTTTTGACATATAATCGTGGAGGCCGCCGGCGGGATTTGAACCCGCGACCTACAGGTCCACAGCCTGCCGCTCTTCCAGGCTGAGCTACGGCGGCCAGCTTACTTAATTTTGATTTTCTAATCATGTTAAATATGAGGTTTCCGATATATTTTATGTTTTTAGATCATTTAAGGAATTTTTGATACTTTAAGTTTTATTTGTTTGTTCCGTTATATTATAGCGTAGGATAGCAGCTATACCCCCAAACGACTTTCTCAGCTGCTCTCCTTCTTCCGTTTCCGTTGAAATTAATTCTATTTTAACATTGTTTGCTTCTGCTTTTTCAATTATTTCATCTAGAAGATTTTGTTTGCACTTTATATTCATTTGCGCACCGCAATTTGGGCACATTTCATTCAGCACTTTATTCTCATTTATAATATCAATTATTTGTTCCTTTGAATAACCGCAGTTTGGACACATCATGATTATCTTTTCCAAATCTCCAAGAGCTGTTGATACAAGGATTTTTTCCACAAGATTCATGGATAATAGTTTTTCGACTTCATCGAGTCCATATGTTATACGGCTATCACCTTTAGCCAAATTTGACAAAAATTCTTGTACAACATTTTTCTCATGTATATACTTAATGTTCTGAAGTATGTCTTTGCTTCTATTTACAAGTTCATATATCCCTTCTTCACCTGTATACCCAGTATCTATAACACCTATAACCTTTGATTTAAGTGTATAATGGAGGTACTCTCCTTTTACAAAATCTTCTTTCGTTTTGCCAGGACCTCCTATGATCACCCCCTTTATTTCCACATTTGAGTTTAGAAAGAATTTTTCAGCATACTCTGCAATCCTTTTGTAAAATTCATGCGCCATTTGTTCAATAACTCGCTCATACCTCCTTTGAGACTGTCCTCCAGCATCATGTTTTCCAGGAACTCCGGAGGTTATTGTATCAAGTATACGTAGTTGTCTACCCTTTAGAATAGCAAAAGTTGCTTCATTTCGATCCATCACTATTAGACCATAAAATTCCTTTTCGCTAATGATCTCTTTAAGTGGGTCTAAGTAGAATTTGCTGTCACATCGATATAAGTATATATTGATTGGTTCTGGAGGTATAATTATGTGTATTTCCATATTTTCATCTCCAGGAATACCAGTGGACGTGTACCCACAAAAAATAATTAAACCATTTTCTGGAACTGATTTAAATAGTTTTAATCTCTGCATACATGATGTTAGGGCATCAAGCACATGATGTCTAGTTCGTCTATCTTTGATGTTACTGGCTTGAGAATATTCTTGTTTAAGAGCATTCATGACATCAGATATCTGGCGGCCGGGAGGGATGTACAGACTTATGAGCTCAGTTCCTCTGCCTTCTTTAGTTTCCAATTCCTTGATAAGTTTCTGAAACTTATATTCATCAATTGAATTTTTCATGGTTAATCTATTCAATTTAACACACCAGCGTGTCTATTAGATAATCCGAGATAGAAAAAGTATCCCAAATCTTTATAAATATTTTCTTATTAAAATTAGCTAAATGAGTAGGAAAGTAGTCATAAGGCTAGGTGGGCATGTATTATTTCATCAAGGTATCATTGATGTAAATAGAGTGAAGGAAGTAGCTAATGTCGTTAAAAATCTTTATGACAAAGGAGCAGTCATAAGAATTGTAGTTGGAGGAGGAAATTATGCAAGGGATTACATAAATGTTGCTGACGCTCTTGGGGCTTCCGAATTTGAAAAAGATTATCTTGCGATAATAATTACGAAGGCAAACGCGTTTCTATTTACAATGGCACTTAAAGACTATGCATACCCAAGAATTCCTCAAACATTGGAAGAGATATTAAACATAGATAGCCTGACAGATAAAATCATAGTTTGTGGAGGACTAGTACCAGGTCAATCTACCGTAAGTGTTGCGGCTATAGTCGCGGAAGCCATAAAGGCTGATTTCATTATAAATGTAACTAATGTAGATGGAGTGTATACATGCGATCCAAAAGTATATCCTGACGCAAAACTTATTAAAAAAGTTACAACACAAAAATTGAAGGAAATATTAAGAGATCAGAAGGTGAAAGCAGGATACTATGAATTAATAGATCTTCACGCGATAAACATTATTGAAAGATCAAAAATACCTCTAAGAATAGTAAATGGAAACGATGTAAACAATATTATTAAAGCTTTCATGAATGAGGATGTTGGTACTCTAGTAATTCCAGGAAAAAACAATATTATGAAAGAGTAAAATAAATATACTAGAAAACTAGTAAAAATATTTAGCCCACACTAAAAATAGGCGGCGTCAACTAGACAGGGGATTGAATCCCTTGGATGAAAAGTTGGCCTCCAAGTGTGGGCAGAATCATGTGGACCTAAACCTTATTGCTTTAGGTCTGAAGAGGGCCCGAGCCCCCGTGAGTGCCCCCAATAAATTTAGATTATAGGCGGCCGTACTAACCCCGGTTGATCCTGCCGGACCCGACTGCTATGGGGGTGGGACTAAGCCATGCGAGTCAGCACCCCAGGCAATGTTGGGGTGCGGCGTACGGCTCAGTAAAACGTGGCTAACCTACCCTAGGGATGGGGATAACCCCGGGAAACTGGGGATAAACCCCAATAGGAGAAGAGTGCTGGAATGCCTCTTCTCCGAAAGGATGCCAAGAACAGGCCTCTTGGCATCGCCCTAGGATGGGGCCACGTCCCATCAGGTAGTTGGTGGGGTAACGGCCCACCAAGCCTATAACGGGTACGGGCCGTGAGAGCGGGAGCCCGGAGATGGGCACTGAGACAAGGGCCCAGGCCCTACGGGGCGCAGCAGGCGCGAAACCTACACAATGTGCGAAAGCACGATGTGGTCACCCCCAGTGCCACCCGCTGAGGGTGGCTTTTCTCCGGTGTAAAAAGCCGGAGGCAATAAGCGGGGGGCAAGTCTGGTGTCAGCCGCCGCGGTAATACCAGCTCCGCGAGTGGTCGGGGCGTTTATTGGGCCTAAAGCGTCCGTAGCCGGCCCGGTAAGTTTTCAGCTAAAGCCCAGGGCTTAACCCTGGGAAGGCTGAAAATACTGCCGGGCTAGGGGGCGGGAGAGGCTGAGGGTACTCCTGGGGTAGGGGCGAAATCCTATAATCCCAGGAGGACCACCAGTGGCGAAGGCGCTCAGCTGGAACGCGCCCGACGGTGAGGGACGAAAGCCGGGGGAGCGAAGGGGATTAGATACCCCCGTAGTCCCGGCCGTAAACGATGCGGGCTAGGTGTTAGGTGGACCTTGGGTCCACCTAGTGCCGCAGGGAAGCCGTTAAGCCCGCCGCCTGGGGAGTACGGCCGCAAGGCTGAAACTTAAAGGAATTGGCGGGGGAGCACCACAAGGGGTGAAGCCTGCGGTTTAATTGGAGTCAACCCCGAGAACCTTACCGGGGGCGACAGCAGGATGAAGGCCAGGCTGACGACCTTGCCAGACGAGCTGAGAGGAGGTGCATGGCCGTCGCCAGTTCGTGCCGTGAGGTGTCCGGTTAAGTCCGGCAACGAACAAGACCCCCACGTTTAGTTGCTACTTAGCCCTAGTAAGGGCTAAGGCACACTAAACGGACTGCCGCCGCTAAGGCGGAGGAAGGAGGGGGCCACGGCAGGTCCGTATGCCCCGAAACCCCCGGGCCACACGCGGGCTGCAATGGTGGGGACAATGGGTTCCGACCCCGAAAGGGGGAGGTAATCCCATAAACCCCACCTCAGTTGGGATCGAGGGCTGCAACTCGCCCTCGTGAACATGGAATCCCTAGTAACCGCGCGTCACCAACGCGCGGTGAATACGTCCCTGCTCCTTGCACACACCGCCCGTCGCTCCATCCGAGTCGGGCTTAGATGAGCTCTGGCTCGCAAAGGGTCAGGGCGAATCTAAGCTCGATGAGGAGGGAGAAGTCGTAACAAGGTGGCCGTAGGGGAACCTGCGGCCGGATCACCTCCTAAGTCATAACATGGGGGCCACGTGTGGGGGTCGGGCCCGTTAAAATGCAATCTGAAGGAGTATTTCCTTCAGATGAAGGGCGGAGGGAAGTACATCCTTATGATCGCCATGCATAGTTAGGAACGTGAAATGGTGTATCTTGCAAGTTATGCCACGAGTAAGCCACATGGTGGATGGCTTGGCTAGGGCGCCGACGAAGGACGCGGCAAGCGGCGATATGCTCCGGGTAGGCGCATGCAGCCTTTGAACCGGAGATCTCCGAATGGGACTTCCTGACATGGGTTAAGAGCCCATGTCATTTGAGGATCCCTTTAAAGGGATCCTCAAAGGGGAACCCCCCGAACGGAAACATCTTAGTAGGGGGAGGAAAAGAAATCAACAGAGATTCCCTGAGTAGGGGCGACCGAAAGGGGAAGAGCTCAAATCGAACCTGCTAGGGATAACCTAGCAGGGATGTAAGGTTAATGGGGCTCAGCATAATCCCCCCTACTGGGGGAAGTGGAAGTGGCCTGGAATGGCCCGCCGTAGAGGGTGACAGCCCCGTACACGTAACCTCAGGGGGGAAGCTGAGCCCAGAGTACCACGACCTGGTTTGGTCGTGGGAAGTTGGGAGGCACCAACTTCCAAAGCTAAATACGTCCCTAGACCGATAGCGAACTAGTACCGTGAGGGAAAGCTGAAAAGCACCCCGGAAGGGGGGTGAAAAGAGCCTGAAACCATGTGGCTACGCGAGGTATAGCCCGAAAGAAATGAGTCTTCCCGAAGGAAAACCCGGCAACGGGTGAGTACGAGGGAAGATAATCAGGGTTATACCTTCCGTCTGGAAACACGGGCCAGGGAGTTCATGGTTGTGGCGAGTTTAAGGGGGTTATCCCCGAAGGCGTAGGGAAACCGATTGCCCGCAGCCAGCAGCGTTGCTGGCGAGGGGCAGGGTCCGAAAGGGCCTGAAGCCACAACCATGAGACCAGAAACCGGGCGATCTAGGCCTGGGTAGGGTGAAGTCGGGGGAAACCCCGATGGAGGCCCGAAGGGGTGTTGACGTGCAACTCACTCCCATGACCTGGGCCTAGGGGCAAAAGACCAATCTAGCCCGGTGATAGCTGGTTCCCTCCGAAGCGGGTCCCAGCCCGGCCCACCCGGAGGTAGTTAACGGGGTAGAGCACTGATTGGGTGATAAGGGGTCGAAAGACCCCGTCACCCTTTCAAACTCCGAACCCGTTAACACCGTAGAAGGGTGGAGACGGGTTGCTCGGGGTAAGCCTGAGCGCCGAGAGGGGAACAACCCAGACCGAGGTTAAGGCCCCAAAGTGCCGATTAAGTGTCCTGAAGGGCGTCTCCGGCCTTAGACAGCGGGGAGATAGGCTTAGAAGCAGCCATTCTTTAAAGAGTGCGTAACAGCTCACCCGCCGAGGCCGGAGGCCCCGAAAATTAACGGGGCTTAAATCGGCCGCCGAGACCTCGGGGCACTTCCCCATTGGGGAAGTGATCCGGTAGGAGGGCGTCCTAGCTGGTCAGAAGCTAGGCCGTGAGGCCTAGTGGACCGGCTAGGATTGCAGATCCTGGCGGTAGTAACAGCAAAGCCGGGTGAGAATCCCGGCCGCCGAAAGGGCCAGGGTTCCTCGGCAATGCGTCGTCAGCCGAGGGTTAGCCGATCCTAAGGTGGGGCGTAACTCGCACCCACCGAAAGGGAAACCGGTTAATATTCCGGTGCCATGGGGGTACGTTTGCGGCAACGCAAGTCCAGTCCCTGACCCTTCAGGGTAGGCTGAGTGGGGCTGTCGCCCCATTCAAACGCTGAAGTCCGGGGAGAACCGTAATGGTGAGAACCGGACGAAGGCGTGATGAGCTGCCTATGGCAGTTCAGCCGATCCCTGGAGGCCATGAAAAGGGGACTGGAAAGGATCCCCCATGCTCGTACCTAGAACCGACACTGGTGTCTCTGGGTGAGAAGCCCAAGGCGTGTCGGGGTTAACCTGGGGCTAGGGAACTCGGCAAATTGGCCCCGTAACTTCGGGAGAAGGGGTGCCTGAAGTCTTCAGCTAAAGCTGGGGACTTCAGGTCGCAGTGACCAGGGGGACCCGACTGTTTAATAAAAACATAGGTCCCCGCTAGCCCGTAAGGGTGTGTACGGGGGCTGAATCCTGGCCACTGGTGGTCCGTGAAGCCCGGGTTCAACCGGGTGAAGCGCCACCGAAGGCCGGGAGTAACTCTGACTCTCTTAAGGTAGCCAAATGCCTTGCCGGGTAAGTTCCGGCGTGCATGAATGGATCAACGAGGTCCCCACTGTCCCAGCCCAGGACCCGGTGAACCCACCTGGTGGTGCACAGTCCACCAACCCCCAGTGGGACGAGAAGACCCCGTGGAGCTTTACTGCAGCCTGCTGCTGAGGGATGGTTGTGGATGCATAGCGTAGGTGGGAGCTTATGAAGTAACCCTTTCGGGGGTTATGGAGGCGCCAATGGAACACCACCCTTCTGCAACCATCCCCCTAACCCGACCGTTACGGTCGGGGACAACGGCAGGTGGGCAGTTCGGCTGGGGCGGCACGCCTGCGAAAAGGTAACACAGGCGCCCAAAGGTCGGCTCAAGCGGGTCAGAAACCCGCTGTAGAGGGCAAGGCCAAAAGCCGGCCTGACTGTACCCTTGAACGCAAGGGGTACAGGGGGGAAACCCGGGCCTAGCGAACGTTCGTGCCCCCCTTGGTGGGGGCCGGACATGACAGAAAAGTTACCCCGGGAGTAACCGGCTCGTCGCGGGCGAGAGCTCACATCGACCCCGCGGTTTGGTACCCAGACGTCGTCTCTTCCCATCCTGGGAGTGCAGCAGCTCCCAAGGGTGGGGCTGCTCGCCCATTAAAGGGGAACGTGAGATGGGTTTAGACCGTCGTGAGACAGGTCGGGCTCTATCTACTGGGGGTGCTGGCCGCCTGAGGGGAAGGTGCCCCTAGTACGAGAGGAACGGGGCGCCGTGGCCTCTGGTGTACCGGTTGTCTGATAAGGCAGCGCCGGGCAGCTACGCCACGGGGGATAACCGCTGAAAGCATCTAAGCGGGAAGCCCTCCCCGAAAATAGGCGGCCATTCTCCAGCGAAGGGTATAGGCGACTATACCCTGCTGGAGACGAGGGTGGGGATAGAAGATCCCGTTGATGGGGTGGGGGTGTACGTGCCAAGACCGAAAGGTCGAGGCACTCAGCCCGCCACTCCCAATAACCCGAGGTGGCATAACTTGCAAAATACACCAAACGATATTCCTAACTATGCATGGCGATACTAAGGGGGTGAGTGGTGGAGCAGGCGCCGGGCAGGGGTTACCCCCTGCCTGAGGAAGCCCACCCCCATTGTGGCACCGCAACCCCTTATCCTTGGGGGTAGGATGAGAATCCTAGCATAGCACAGAAACGACACCCCTTCCAGTCAGATGAAGATGATGTAGCATAGGCCTTGCAAAAGGCCGAGCAAGCTATTGATGAGGCTGGAAGACTGGTTGCAACGGGCTGGCTTGCGGGGGTAAGGCCAAAAAAGGAGCCTATGAGGGCCACACGAGGCTCGGGTAGGCCGCTTAGACGAATCCTGCTGGAAACAAAAGGTGGGCTACCACCACACACCCCCTACTTTAAACCACGCAAAAACTCTTCTTCAATTATTTTAATTTCGGATTCATCTTTTGCCTTCAAGTAGGAATCAATTAACAGTTTATTTAGGGAGAAAAAAGTTTCACCCCATTTAAAAAGAGATAACAATTTTGCAGCAAGATTTAACCTTCCTATTATTATCAGAGCTGCTGCGAACGCTTCAACACTACTTAGAACGTATGGTTTTGCGTAGTTCGTTGGATTTGCAGCAAAAAATAAAGGTAATCTCCTCCCCATCCCGATGTTTTTAAATTTATCCAAAACAGCAGTATCCTTCCACGAACAATCTATTACTATTAATCCCCACCTTTCTACCGTCGGTTTATCCAGTGCGCTTAGCACCTTATTTGATAAAGGATTTAAGACTATAGAAGATTTATTTGCATACTTCAGAGATGGAATGAATTCAATAAGACCATATTTTTTTAGTTTTATTGAAGTACATTTATGAGGATCACATTCATGCAAATGCCAAACATATAAAGGGGGTAACTCATCAATCATCAAAAACACCATCAACATATAAAATTCATTTGCTAAAGCTTAAATTTTAGTTTCATAATAAATTAAGAAGGAGAAAAATATGAGTATGGCATTTGTACTTATAAACACCGAAATTGGTGCTGAAAGAGAAGTTGCAAAGGAAATTGTACAGATCGAAGGAGTTGAAGAAGCATATGTAATTTATGGCGTATATGACATTATTGCGAAAGTCAAAGCAGAAAATATAGATAAGCTAAAGGAAATAATAACACTAAAAATAAGGAAAATGAGCAAAGTGAGATCTACATTAACTATGATCGTCGTTGAAGCAGGGAAAAAGCAAAATGTCTAGCAAACTTTCTAATGGTTATTTATGCGTATAAAAATACATATAGGAATCGATGACACGGACTCGATCAGTGGAGGATGCACAACATACATAGGAGCGTTAATCATCGAAGAACTTTTAAAAAATAAGGAAACTAAATTCATAGACTACCCAAACTTGATAAGGTTAAATCCAAATATACCATGGAAAACTAGAGGCAACGGAGCCGTAGCACTAAGAATAGAGGTCCTATATGACGAATCAACAAAAATCGAAGAGAAGGTTGTTAAAAAAGTTTTGGAAAACGCATACTTAGACAAAAATACAGAACCAACTGTAGCGTTCTTAAGAGGTGAAGTACCAACCATCTTAAAGAATTTTGCATATGAAAGCATAAGAAGAATGATAGACATCGACCAAGCAGTAAAAATCGCAGAAAAAAGCAGTGTAAAATTATTCACATTAAACAATAAAAAAAGAGGCATCGTAGGAGCCATAAGCGCAATAGGATTAACATTAAATGATGGAGACTATACGTACGAGCTCCTGGCTTACAGGAAAAAGGAAAATTATGGGAAAAAGAGGGAAATAGATGAAAAAAGTGTATATGAAATGGATAAATTGACGTCCCCCTACACATTCAATAACATAGACTACGAAAAAAATAGGATATTAATTACCCCAAGAGGACCTGACCCAGTATTATTTGGAATAAGGGGGGAAAACCCAGAAATCCTATTAACTGCACTTCAAAGAATAAAAGTATATGAGCCCATAGAAAGATGGGTAATTTATAAAACGAATCAAGGTACAGATATGCACTATATGGACATAAAAAGAATTAAAGAACTAAAGTGTTATGATGCCGTAAAGTTACTAGGGAAAGTCTGTAGTCCACCAAAAATAATAAGAGGAGGACATCTATTACTAACGATAACAGATGAATACAGTGACACTATTGAATGCGCAATCTATGAGCCTACTAAGAGACTTAAAAAAACAGCCATGCACTTACAGTGTGGAGATACGATAAAAGTCTACGGAGTTGTAAAAGAACATAACAATACTTTAATGATTAATGTTGAGAAACTATATGTAAAGAAATTAGAAAAAATTACAAAAAAATTAAATCCGAAATGTCCTATATGTGGGGCAACTATGAAAAGTGAAGGAAAAAATAAAGGATTCAAATGTGAAAAATGCAAATATAAGGCTAATATAGATACAAAAAAAGAAGAAAAAATTATTTTGAGAAACATTTACGAAGGAATTTATTTACCACCACCACGATCACAAAGACATCTAACAAAACCATTAATAAGATACACAAATGAAAGAAGAAACAACTTACAACAAAAAATGATAAAAAATTGGTATTGGAGCGAAACACTCCATACTAACATTTAATCAAAAGGAAAGTAACGAAAAAGAGTAAAACTTATTGCCCAGAAAGTAACATAAAAAAGATAGAAAAAAGCGGGGTGGGCTAGCCAGGTTATGCCGCGGGGCTCATAACCCCGAGATCGGTGGTTCAAATCCACCCCCCGCTACCACCTTTTAAAGATAGTAGAACCTTTTCACAATTACAATCCTCGACGTGTAAGACGTTACTTTCAAATAAGTCAAAAGCCCTCCTAAGACTGTGGTTATAGTAAATTATATAGATCACAATCCAGGAAATCGCAATAAAAGTTAAACAAATATGCTTAATTACTTAATTGTATAAATGGTCATGTGGTTATATAGTAACATAAGTGTAATTATGGGTATTTATTTGAAGACAAGATCAATGCAAGTTAGATGAATAGATAAAGGTTCCCACATTTCATTTTAAAACGAAATCCTCTTATTCCAGGAAACATTTCAATCCCTAAATCACAAACATGTGAAGAAGATGTTCAAGTTCAACAAAGGTTAAGTCAATGATCTTCTCATTTGACCTAAATCTATATTCAAAATAATTATTAGACCTGACAGGATAGGGGATCTTTTACATGTTGAATCCCCCAAACTTAAACATGTAAAAATTCACTTGAAATCCAGCTTTTCGATTTTTGAAACTTACATTACATAAACATTTTTGTAGTGTAAATCCCCCTAATTGATCACATCATAATATTATGGTGCCTATACTGTACTATATTAAGTCTGAATCAGCCTTTCAAATATCGTATTTTCAGTACCGATCGTTGTGCTTATATTTTAAAACTTTTATATTAAAAACTGAACGGATTTAATTCACATAAATAAACTATATAATTAAAGCCAAAAGTTACGCATATACAGTTTTGATAATGGATGATTGATTCAAGACTACTCTACATAGGTCAGTGTTAAGTATAGTTAAGATTTGGTTTACAAGTTTAAAACCAGTTAATTACATACCACGATCATAAGCATAGGCCATGGTCCGCTCATAACATACGATCAATCACACTTAAAAAAATACATATCTCGCTATTGGCTTATCTTCAATACGGCATTGATTTTCTGACAAATTAAATGTATCGTAACTCTTATATTCTTAATTTCATTCTCAGTCTTCAACACATATTAAGAATTCCCTTTATCTAAGGTCAATTCTACATGATAAGGGACCGTATCATAATCCATATCCTGGAATATAGTAATTAGTATAGACCCACCATCATGGTTATTAGGAAAGTAAAAACGGACCCCCTCTTTTCCGCTGGAGTTAAAAATTAAGAATTGAGATATTAATTACATTGATTTGTCAATAATTCAAATATTTTTGACTAAAATCTCCAATATTTTTTATAAAAACTGTTATATATTGATTAACTCTTTTAACTGTATAGAGTATTTATTATATACCATCAACCAAAAAATTAATCAAAGTTTTTCCAATAGAAATAAAGGGGTGCCTCCTTGTCATATATTGATATTGAAAAGGCTCAAAAATTGGCACAATTTGTTCCATTAATTGAAAGAGTAAAATTACTCAATTTAGTTATCGATGCTTGTGGTGGAAATATTTCCAAAGCTGCAAAAGAAATTGGAATAACTCGTGCCCAGATATATCGGTATACAGGGAAAACTGATAGAAAAGACATGCCCTCAGATGAAATATTTGCAAGAATAATAGTAGCAGCATATCGCCTTAGACCATTACAAACACAAGAATTCTTTAGATTTATATTGAAGCAAGTTAGAGACCTCTTCTCCAAAATTTGATTTTTTACCTTCTATCGGTGTTAGTCATGAAGTTTGTTGACGTGCATTGCCACATCATGGATGATTGTTTTGACAATGATCGTGAAGAGGTCCTTATAAGAGCAAAGAGGTCAAATGTTATTGCTATAATATCTTCAGCCTTTTCGATAGATGAAGCTATAAAAACCATAAAATTGATGAATTCTCATAAAAATTTCCTTTTTCTGACATGTGGATGGGACCCTACAAATTTTGACATTAATGCTCTGATGGAATATCAGCGGTTTATAATTGACAATCTCAATGCTATCATAGGTATAGGTGAAGTAGGTTTGGATTATTACTACATACGTGATTCTTCATTAAGAAACATGCAAAAAGAAATTTTTATATCATGGATAGACTTCGCTAAGAAGGTCGATTTACCCCTCATCGTTCATTCAAGAAGTGCAGGGGATGATGCCATAGAACTTCTCATAAGTGAAGGTGCAAAAAAGGTTATATTACATGCATTTGATGGAAGAATAAGTTGGGCAAAAAAAGCAGTAGAAAACGGTTTCTTCTTCTCTATTCCCCCATCGATAGTAAGATCCTCACAAAAGCAACAATTAGTTAGAAACATCCCATTAGAATTCATCATGTTGGAAAGCGACGCTCCTGTTTTATCACCTTATGTTAATCAAAGAAATGAGCCTGCTAATTTAATCTATGCAGCAAAAATGGTTTCAGAGTTAAAAAATATAAACATAGAAGTCGTATCCGATGTTACTACATACAACGCTGTTTCTTTCTTTAATATACATTTTGATGGTTTATGGTTCCATATGGAACCATAAATCCCATCATAAAATTAGGAATGGGAGAGAAGCAGTAACATGATTCTACATGTTTTTCATATTTCCATATGGATACATTTGTTTATCAAAATAATCAAAATATGGTTGTTTATGTTCTATATATGATGAACTATTATTGTAATATTCACAAATGCTTCAAATTCAATATATAAATTTTTCTATCATGAGCTTCATGAAATTAAAATCCACTATGTAAATAATGTTAATTGACATCATCACTAAAAAATCTTTTTGACTTTTTAGATCTAGATCTACACATTTACTTTTAGAAAATCAACTTGTTAATAGTTCACTGTTTAGTCAAAAGAACTTATCCCTTCAACTTTTCTTAGTGAATCCTAACCTGATTCTAATGTTAATTTCTCTAAACTTTAACCTTCCACTTAAACCACTATAAACGAACAACTTACTATTAAATGTTGATTCAGTACTAATATAGATGTCAACAGTTGAACCCCTTTATTTCTATTGGAAATTTGTGAAAAAACAGAAAAACACTATTTAAACTTCAACATAGATTTTAAAAACTTTCTTGGTATTATTTTTTGCATATAAGTCCATTTTCCAAAAATATGTTTTTTAATTTTCTTTTATTGCCATTCATACTGATGCAAACACTAATTACAAATAAGGTAGCTTGAAGTAACCTTTATATTTTAATTGTCTACATATATTATTGCATTCCACTTCCATTCGGACTTTTTTGAGGTGTAAATTGTGGTACAAAGTTCAAGGAAAGGAGGAAAATGGTTATTGCAATATACGTCTCCTGATGGTAATAAAATCACAATTTCTATTGAAGGAACCTTTAATGTTGAGAAAATAAAACAATTAGTTGAATTGATCGAATTAACAGGATTTTCAAATAATTATTCTCAAAGTGAAATCACAAGTGTTAACATATCACATAAAAGGAATAATGTGAAAGAATCGCTTATAATGTTATTAGAGAAAAAGTTTAAAGACCGTTGGTTCACCACAAGAGAGGTCGCTGATGCGTACTATAAATACTATGGAGAAAAATTGCCTTTGAACACAATATCATCTTACTTATCAAGGTTATATCGTTCAGGAGTATTATCATGTAAAGGATCTAGGATAAACCGTATGTACTATATTTCCCCTGAGGCGCAAAATTATTGTGATATGTGATTAAAATCGCTATCTACATCACATGTATTATTTTATTTATTATTCTATTTCAATGTATTGTTTTATTTTTTCAGGGACTATATACTTATACGGCCAACTCTTCTCATCCCTTACTAATATTCCTTCATCTGCAAGTTTTTTCAAAAGTCTACTTACATGTTCTCTAGTTTTCCCTACACGTCTAGCTAACGCGGTCCCTCCTCTAATCTCTGGATTTTTAGCAAGTATGCTTATTATTTGTCTTTCGGTTTCGGTTAGAGTGTTTATTTTGTCTATAATATCTTTGCCTGTTCTCCCCTCTTTTACAGGTGTCGTAACTTTCTTATCTTTCGTCTCCTCAATTGGCTCCTTTGGTTTTTCAATGGTCATTTTCTCGCTATAACTCCTTGGTCGTGTGAATGTGGTAAACCCTCTACTTCTTTCCTCATCCCCACCGATATAATCGCGTAACAGGTCCTCAATCCTGCGAATCCTGCTACTTACAATACTTAAATTTTCCTCCAAATTTTCAAGCCTTTCTTCCAATATTCTTATCCTCGAAAATTTCCTATTAATTGATTCCAGATAATCTATAATTTCCTTGTAGTGTTCTTCAATTAAATTCATATCTTCTCTCTCTCGACGTTTTTCACTCATTTTTTCATCTATACAACTTTTATATCACTTCTTATTTAAAGCTCTTTTGTAGGGAACATTACAGTTGTCACAATGTATTGACAATACTCTCGTACAGTATTTAATGGGCTTCCAATATCTTAAAAATACCAAGAATAATGTCTTATTCTCTTTAGATTTTCATTAAATTACATACCTACTTTTTGGAGTTAATCGACATGAATTTATGATTTTCAGATGTAATTCTCACATAATGTGATATATGAATGTGATTATCACTTTATCGTAAAATATGCTATTACTGTGAACTAGGTAACCATACTCATCTGCATGCATATATCTTCCTTATCAAGAATAAAACTATAGGAGTTTGGAGAATAATTAGATCTTAAATACATAATTTACACCACTTTTGTTCCTAACTGTACATGGCGATCATAAGGATGTACTTCTCTTGTCCCCTCCTCTTAGATTAAAACCTATACCACTTTAATTTTGATAATAGTTTTCCACAGCTATAATCTTATACTTTTATCGTTTAATGTGGGGATTCTTAGCATAATTGCTTAGTAAAGTGATTTGGCTTCAAGGCAACCTTAACCATAAAAGCTTCTGGTTTTGAAATTCGTAGCCGAACTTTTCTCTAAAACATCCAAATAAGGATATTTTTATGTAGCTTACTTACTTTTTATCTAAGATGGTGGATCCTAAGTTCCTCCCCCTAGGAGATCGTGATAGGACTTAATCACGTTCTGCTAACGATATCACATTTATTTAAATTATTTAAATGATGAATTTTATAGTTTTTATAGTAATTATACATTAAACATAAGTCCTTCCCCAATTCTAGTGTCTTGTTAAATACATAACGATCCTTAACCCTGAGAATGGTGAAGAATGATAACATAATAAATAAAATTCTAGAATAATGAATGCCAAGAAAAGGCTATAACAGGTTTATTGTCAAGACACTGGTCAAAGTCAATGAAGCCATTCAAAACACAAATATTGCGTGTAAGCAATGAGCATTATTACAAATATACATTGGACATGGAATACTACATTTTTAGGTACACCTATATGTAGGGGGAATAAAAGAATAAATTAGTTTAGAATTGTTGAAAATAAACTGAAATACATCTCTTGATCGTGGGGCATCAGGACATTTTACTTGCAATTTTACAAACTTGTAAGGATTATCCCAAACTTCTTTACATTAAATCTTAGTATATTGGGTATTCAAAGTCACATTAATGTGTATGATCTCGAATTTTTCTTTCATGTTGATGAACTGAATTCATTATAAGATGTTTCTCAAGTAAGTATTTTTAAGTGAAGGATCTGTAAAACTTCAAACCGAAAATGCATTGTTGTCTTTCTTGGCGGACCTAAACCTTATTGCATAACCAATTAATGTTATACTTTTTTTCTATATATAAAATCACGATCTTATAATGCGGCTTCTATTAATGTTTGAGCATCTAATGTTGTTAGATATATGCTCATTTGAACTTTGCTTTTAGAACTTACACATTTAGCGATGTAACGCTAAGAAGTTGGTCCATATAACCAAGTACTCTTTACTAATTCCCTTCCTCATGTAAACAAACTGGAAACTTCGAATCTGGTTGGAACATTTAAACAAGTGTTTCCAAAATAATAATCGGATTTTTCCATTATTTACCAAGACTCTTATTACATGCGATATAATTGTGATTAAAAATGTGATATGTGATTAGATCATGATTTTTGTCACAGCAATTTTTGCCATCATCATTTTATGGTAAGTAAATTCATTACTTACAACCTCAATAAACTCGAGACCGCCTTGTACTTAGTTTAGTGGGAGAAGTGTTATGATAGTTAAAATGGGACTTTATTTGTAACTTTGTTATATATTTATTATATTCTTATGAATGAAAACATACCCATATTCCCCATAATGATTACCGTGATGAATACCGTAGTGATTATTACTATTTGTAATGGTGTAATCTTTATTCCTTTCATTTCTTCTTCAAAGAAGCGTATAAGCCCGGCCCCTGTGACAGGCATATAACTGCTTTCTCTCTTCTTTTTCTTCGGCATATTTTACCATTTATATCAAGTCTTTTCTGAAGATAAATATTTTTTTATTTATCCTTACTAGTATTATGCGATGATTTATGAACTTAAATGATGCTCAAGCTATAATAAGAACTTTATATTTTGACAGAGATAGTCGACGAGGGTTAGAAAAAACTTTCATGTGGTTTATTGAGGAAGTTGGAGAACTTGCAAAAGCATTAAGAAAGGGATCTGAAGATGACATTAAAAGTGAAATTGCTGATGTGTTTGCATGGCTTGTTTCGATAGCTAATCTTTTAGATGTAGATTTAGAGGAAGTTTTTGGATCAAAATATAGTACATGTTGTCCTCGTTGTAAACAAAATCCATGTAAATGCCCTATGTAGTTTATGGTTCCTATAGGAACCATAGAATGATAATGCCCCAGTAAATTTCCATAAATTTAGTTACCTATCTTAAGCAAAAACTATAAAAGACTAGAGCTCCGTTAGATTACTTGAAAGATTATTTGATTGAAATTGTTTGTTAAAATTAAACAAAATAACATGATAAAATAATCATGTAAAAAGGTAAGCGTAAGGGGTGTGGAGGGACCATACGTGTATGAAAAATTATCTGTTAAGGATTTTATGACAAAGAATGTGATATACTGTGAAGTACCAAGTACTAGAACAGAGGTCTTATCAATAATGAAAAAGTACAAAGTTACATGTTTACCGGTTGTAAAAAAAGGCACTAGAAAATTAGTTGGGTTAATTACTAGGTTTTCTTTTTTGGAGAAGCCTTATGAAGAACAAACAGCACTAGTGATGATGCGGAATCCTTTACATGTCTCTCCATACAACACCATCAAAGATGCTGCACGTCTTTTTATCGAAAATAACACCAGGTATCTCCCAGTCGTAGATCAGGAAGAATTAGTGGGAATAATAACGATTAGCGATATTGTTTATAAATTACTCACCAGCGGAGCATTCCATTATCCTATAAAAGAATTAGTAGAAAGAAAAGTTCTTGCTGTATGGGATGCTACTCCAATTAATGTTGCGTGGAAAATTATGGAGTTAGCGAAAGTGCCAACGCTATTGGTTATAAACACAAAACTTGAAGTTGTAGGAACATTTTCCATTTCTGATCTATTTAATCATGCTGATGTTATAATGAGTGAGTATAAGTCTTCATTGAAGGCATCAACTGAAGGTCAAGAGTGGGATTGGGATTCCTTGACGATCATATATATTGGTAGCAAAAAGCTTACATTTCCTGAAAAACCAATAAGTGAAATAATGTCGCGTAAAATTGATGTAGTGAGAGAAGAAACACCAATAAATCAGTGTGCTAAAAAAATGAGGGATCTGGATACCCACTTACTTCCAGTTGTTGACATTAATGGCAACTTAATTGGGGTTATCAGTGATTTTAACTTAATTAGATTCCTTTCGGATAGGTGATAATTCATATATTTTATGGTTCCTATAGGAACCATAAACTGATATTGCCAAAATACTGTTCATACCTTTTATATCAAAAAATCAATAATTTTTGATTGCTTTCCCCTTTCACTTTTTTCAAATAGCAATTGTATTTCTTTTTTGATTAAGTCTAGCCTTTGTTTATAATATATCGGTAAATTGTATTTTGCAACTAGGTTCTCAGCAAAAGCCATGTATTTCATTATATTACTTTTATGAACAGTTAATGAAAGATTTCCTCCACATTTTTTACATTTACCTGAAAGAGGAGGTCTAATATATTTTGCATTACATTTCGTGCAGCGTACGATCTGTGTAGAAAAAGCCCTTAAATTTCCCATAAGGTCTGGTATACAATGATGCTGCAAAATTCTTTCCACAACGTCCTTAACATTGACTGCATGAATTTTTTCAGCCATCTTAATTTGAAGAATTATCTTCTCATTCATTGTTCTTAATTTTTTATATGCTGAAATTTTTGGTCCTTTGTCAATATATGTTGTATCTATTGTGAACATCAAGCCTTCATACTGTGATATTTTCCCTATCCTATCCCTCACTTTTTCGATAATTTCACTTACAGCTCTAGGATCTGCATTTGTTAATGTTTTTTCATAAAATTCTATCGGGTATTTACTACATGTCTCCATATTAAATACTTCATCGTCAACTTCATGCGGATCTATAACTAAAGTTACAACAAGTGGGGCATCCATATACCCCCCTACCTTTTCTGGCAAATATGTTTTGGAAAAATTCAAAAAAGCATCTAAAGCTAATATTATTGAGTCTTCGTCTCCATCACAATTTCTTCTTTTTGCAGCATGCCAATAAGGATGGGCGAAACATACTTTTGCGTCTGTAATGCCTATTATTCTACCAATTACGCCACATGATGTATGTGGTGCTAAACCGATAACTATATGTCCTATCAGATCCTCCTTCCTTCTTATATTGTAGAAAGGTTCAGCCTTATAATATCTAATAAGCAATTCATCTATAAATCTAGATACTTTCACTAAATAATCTGCTGCCTCTACCGGTATTATAATGTCTTGTACTTTCAATTCAAGTATTTGTTCGTCACTTCTCAGCTCATTTCCATATATGTCCTTCGTATATCCTAGTTCCTTCAATTTTTCAATAGGGGTTTTTATTTCCTTTGGTTTAAAATGTGTTAATGGAGCATTTGTGGCATCAAATCTTATAGTTCCATCTTTATATACAAAAACGTCATGTTTAGCTCTTAGAATCCCTTTTTCAAGAGGTTCAGGTGTTTTATGTTTATTCATCAACTTTTTTACTCCCTTAACTATCCTAGGAGGAGAAGTGATATCTAGATTTATACATGCTCTCTTAAGTTCTTCATAGATGTCAAATATCTGTTTACGTAATGGTATGGTTTCTTCATGACATCTTCTACATTTATCTTCAAACGTATTTAAACCACATTTTTTGCATACCCTTACTTCTAATGTTTCTCCTCCACATTCGTCGCATCTGTAGTATATTGTTTTCTTTCCACATTTTCCACATATTCTAATAGCTGCATTTATCTCAACATTTCTATTTACAGCAGCCTCAATGATGTTCCTATTATTATTCTTTATTTCTCCGACAGGAAATAAAGCATGTATTGGTGGTTTCATTTTTCTTTCTTTCGCTTTCTCGGGTCTACCCATTCTCAATCCTATAAATGTCGGTGCGATATCTCTTATCTTGATTTTTGAAATTAAATTAATAGCTTCTAAACCGTTTTTTGCGTCAAGAATTTTTTCAGAATATCCGCTTAAGCATACTTCTAAAATTTTAAAATCCTCTTTATTTAAAATTATTTTCCCCTCATCATGATCATACACATGTGGTACCCATATATCCTCCAATATGGTCTTTATTTTTTGATCGTAATCTAGAGCCACATTACTTGAATCCATATACTTCTTTGTTCCATTTAAAATCCAGTTCCTAAGGTAAAGTATATCACTGGGTCTCACTCCTTTCCAATAATATGAATAAATTGGGTGTAAAGGCACTTCCAGTTCCATAGCAATTTTTATTGCTTCTTCGGCAGATGGTTTAGCATACTCGAAAAGAATCTTACTTAATCTTTCTTTATCTATTTGTATTTTTGATTTTAGAATATTCAAATCAGCGTTACACTTCTCCTTAATTTTCAGTAGTACTTCCTCACTCCACCATTGTTCATCATAGCCAGCTGGCAAAAGTTGACAGTTATTTTCTAAAAAGTCTCCGTAGGATATTAGTATGTCTCCTAAGAATATTATTTCCTTTACTTTGTCTTTAGTTCTATCAACATCTGCTTGAGACATTATCCTAATTACGCTTTCATCATTTAATTTTACTATTGGCCCCCATATGGTGTCAACAGACATTACTAAACCACTCTTACCTGGGGTTTCCATTTTAACTTGTGTACCAATTGCTAAAAAATCTCCTAAAATAGCCATTGTATATGGGTTTAAACCTATAGCCGCTATTCCTGTATTTCTACTTCTACCATATCTTAACCTAAATCCCCCTACCTTTGATGGATGTGCAAATATTGGCCTTCCAATTATAACGTCTTCTAAGTACTTTTCATTAAAACTTTCCTCAACTTCCTCCTCTTTTTTGCTTATTTCTGATAACCATTCCCATTCTTGCATTCCTATTGATTTCACAATTTTCATTAATTTTGAAGCTTTTCCAAGTACTCCATCATTTATTACTCTACATGCACCTCCACGTAGTTTGTTTGTTTCAACTCTTGGTAAGTCACGGTTTATACTGACTTCAATTTGAGTAGTAGGGACTCCTGTAACTTCAATAGGTATCCTCCTGACAGCCTTTTCTATTTCTTCTTCGCTATTATGACATTGAAATTTTCCAACGTACTTTTCATACAATCTTATTTCTTCTATGTATCTTTTAACTTCATTATCTGTGGGTTTATATTTGTCTAAGTGTAAGAGTTGCCTAATGTAATCTGCTATAAATACCGTTAACGCTTGCTCGGTACCTCCAGCTGACCTTATAGGTCCTGCATAGTAAACAGCTAAATACTTTGTCTTGTCAAGATTCCTCTTTATCTTTACACTACTTATTCCTTGTATTGGTGCAGCGGTTATCCCTTCAGTTAATATGGCAAGTGCTGCTCTCAAAGCTATTTCCGCGCGTTTCTCAATGTCAAAATTGCCATATTTACCATATACTATCTCTTCAGCTATTTTCAGTGCAACTATTTCTTTGTTGTTCTTCTTTAATAATTCATTTACTCTTTCCGACAGATTCGTAACTCCATATTCATGTAGTAATCCTTCAACTCTTTCTGCAAGATTATTTGCCAAGTAAATTTCACATTTTTGTGAAGGATCAAAGCTATTTTTTTTCACTTTATCGGCCAACTCGTATAATTCCTTAACTTTAAGTTTAAGTTTGTTAAAATATTCCCTATAAGACTCACTCATCAGGGCATGCATGATCTATTCATCCTATTAACGATGAATCAAAATTATAATTAAATTTTTCATTCATTATGATTTGTATAGAACCTATTTAAATAATGGTTCCTATAGGAACCATAAAATAATGTTACTAAAATATGAAATCATTCCCTTACGCTGGCTTTTGTCTTTTGCTACAAATTCCATTTATAATTTCTTTTATGCGCTTGCTATTTCCTTCTTCTATTAATGTCCCCGTAACAATTATGTCTGCTCCTGCCTTTACAGCATTCACAGCTTGATTTACAGTTCTTATGCCGCCACCAACGATCACCTTTCCTTTCACCACCTTTTTCACAGCATGAATAATCTTCGGAGGTACAGGTTTTTTCGCCCCGGATCCTGCTTCTAGATATATGTATCTCATCCCAAGATAACTTCCAGCTAATGCATACATGACAGCTATTTCTGGTCGATTATATGGTATTGGTCTGGCATAGCCTATATATCCTGCAGCTCCTCCCTCTCCGAGTATTATATACCCCATCGGTATGGCTTCAAGCTTATATCTTTCAACTATTACCGCTCCTTGAGCTTGTGCATCAATCACATAATATGTATTGGATGAGTTTAAAAGTGACATAAACCATATAGCATCCGCATATCTACTTATACCTGAAACATTTCCTGGGAAAAGTATTATCGGAACATCTTTTACTTCTTCCTTTATGTTAAGTATTACATCATCAAGATTTTTTTCGCAAACACCAATACTACCTCCAATCATTATTGCTGAAGTCCCTGCTTCGACTGCTTCCTTTACATGACTTATGATTTCCGGAGTTACCTTATCAGGGTCTATTAAAGTGATGTGTATCGCTCCCTCACGCTCTATTCTATCAATAAGGTATTTCTCTACCTTACCTATTCTTATGCTCATGCTCTTTCTCCTCACTAAATTTAATTCCTCCGGAATAGTAAAGGTCTATAAACTTACCATACGCATCAACAGTTGTAAAGATAGGTGGAATTTCTATTTTTACATTTATGCTACAATTTCCGCAAGTTATGCTTGCTTCCCTCCTATTCTCATCGATTTCAACATTTACTGACTTTTTACCACAATTTGGGCATTGAAAAACCGTAGGTATCCTTTTTGGCGGCCTGATAGGCAATTTCTTCTTATACTTCTTACCCATTTACATCACCTTCCTTTTTTCTTTGCTTCTTTAATTTTTTCAACAAACATAAAACTTAATGATAATATCAGCGCAACTATTGAAAAAATAGTCAATATTGTAATCTGTAAACTTACCTCCATAAATCGTCAGAAATAAGTTGTCCTTTTTAATATTTAAGTTTTAAATATTTGGTGGATCAATTGAATTATGATGAATGGACAAGTTATGAAACATCAGTTAATGAAGGTTTCAACAAAAGACCTACTTTATCTAACCATACAAAATATGCGAAAACGGAGAGGTAGAATACTTCTCTCCATTTTTAATGTTTTTTTAGGCGTCGCATTAGTATCATCCATGATGATTCTAAGTTCTTCATACACTTACAAGTCTAATATAAGTTTATTTGTAGTTAATTTAAATGAATATCAACTGTGGGTTTCAATAATATCTATAGCTGTATGTGTAATAACAATTTTTAATTCAATGTTAATTTCCATTGCGGAAAGGTACAAAGAGATAGGTGTCATGAAATGTTTAGGTGCGAGAAATGTATTGATAATGAAATTGTTCCTTTTCGAAGCAATGGTAATAGGTGTGATTGGAGGGTTTATGGGGTTCACCATAGCAGCGATATTTACTCTTCCTATACTTGCTATCCAATACGAAACCATACTCCCATTCATCATATATTTACAGATTTTATTTGTTTCTTTATTAATTGCGATCACCATAAGCATAGTTGCTTCAGTATATCCCGCACGCTATGCTTCTAAGATAAATCCTACAGATGCACTAAGATACGAGGTGTAAACACGTGTCCTTTGAATATTCAGTTGAAACCTTAAATTTAACAAAATATTATCAGCTTGGAGATACAATAGTAAAGGCCATTGAAAATGTGAGTATACAAATACACAAAGGGGAATATTTATCGTTAATGGGGCCTTCCGGATCCGGTAAAACAACTTTATTCAAACTTATAGGAGGACTGGACAAACCTACTAGAGGTCAAGTATTCATAGAAAATATAGATATCTCAAAATTAGATGCATACGAATTAGCTTGGTTAAGGTGCAGAAAAATAGGGTACATCTTTCAAACATTCAATCTAATTCCCATACTTACGGCTATTGAAAATGTGTCATTACCTATGATATTCGCGAACGTCCCGAAGCAAGAACGCATAAAAAGAGCACGTGAATTACTTGAAAAAGTAGGCTTACTTGAAAGAGTTAACCACAAACCATTGGAGCTTTCGGGTGGTCAGCAGCAGCGTGTAGCAATTGCAAGAGCATTAGCAAATAACCCATCAATAATTTTAGCCGACGAACCTACCGGTAATCTTGATTTAAATACAGGTTTAAACATAACACACTTATTGAAGAAAATAAATAGAGATAACAATGTAACTATATTTTGTGCTACGCATGACTATAAAATATTAGAAGTAAGCGACAGAATAGTGTGGATTAGGGATGGAAAAATAGAGAAGGTGGAGGCCAGAAACTATATTCACAAAAATGAATGAAGGTACCTATTACTAATTTAAAGTGCATGTAAGTTTATGTAAAACCTTAGAATAACATTCATCCTTCAGTTTTATTTCTTCATATTTTTTCGTTTCTTCAGCGATCATCTGTGCTAATAAATGATAACATATCTGTTTTTTCTTCTTTATTACAACTGATATGTAAAAATCTTCACATTGACAAAAAATACCGGGTAAAACAACATAATTCCTTTTTCTTCCCCTAACAATCCATCTTTCCACACCACTAGGAACAAAAATATATTTCTTCAATCCTCTCCCATTTACTAAATTCCATGCTTTCAAATACTCTTTCTTATATTTTTTTATAAGGTAATCTAAGTTAGATGAATTGAAAGCGTTATTCATGTATAATCCCTTATTGGCAACTTTTGCTATTTTCAGCAATAAAATTATAAATCACCACTTACATTTATATTGTTGGTTTCCCTCCATACAGTGTGGAAATCATGACTACAGATTTTGATGTAGTAATTGTTGGGGCAGGACCTGCCGGACTTTTTTCAGCTTATGAACTATCATACAAAAGCAACTTAAAATTGTTAGTGATAGATCAGGGTAGAGACGTAGAGGAGAGAAAGTGTCCTGCAAATGAATATTACATATGTCGTAAATGTTCTCCATGTAACATAATGTCCGGTGTTGGTGGTGCTGGTACTTTATCCAGTGGGTTATTAAATTTAAGGCCGGACATAGGAGGTAACTTAATTGAGTTGATGGGTAATGACGAAGCTTGGAATTTAATTCACTATGTAGATTCAATATTTCTCAAATACGGTGTTCCAGAAACTCTCTACTATGGAGATCCACACAAAATAGAGGAATTGGAAAGAAAAGCTGCTGCAGTGGGTGCAAAGTTCATTCCAATTCCGCAGCGTCATATAGGTTCGGACAAAGCTATACAAGTTATAAAAAACTTTAAATTAGATTTAGAAAAAAGAGGTGTGCGCTTTTTATTAAAAACGAAAGTCATTGATATCAATAAAGGGTCAGTTAAACTTGAAAATGGTCAAATAATTAATTCGAAATACGTAATTGTGGCACCAGGGCGTATTGGAGCAACATGGCTTGCTCAACAAGCAGAAAAACTTGGAATACCAACACATCCAGGACCAATAGACATAGGAGTAAGAGTTGAGGTGCCTGCTGTGGTGATGGACCCTATAATTGAAGTAAATAGAGATCCAAAGTTCCATATATATACTCACACTTATGATGACTTTGTAAGAACGTTTTGCGTCAATCATCGAGGATATGTTGTGCAAGAATTTTATGATGATGGTTCTGTTGGTGTTAATGGGCACTCATTGTCAGGAGTACAGTCATCGAATACCAATTTTGCATTTCTAGTTCGTATATCATTGACCGAACCTATAGAAGATACAACAGCTTTTGGTCTTTCAATAGTTCGTATAGCAACGATACTTGGTGGTGGTAAGCCCATACTCCAAAAACTTGGAGATCTAAAACTGGGTAGAAGATCAACATGGAAACGAATATCTCAAGGTCATGTTCAACCCACATTGAAATCTGTAACCCCTGGAGATATATCCATGGTTTTACCGCATAGAATTCTAACAGACATACTGGAGGGGTTGGATATCCTTAATGAAATAATTCCAGGAGTAGCGACATCTTCAACATTACTCTATGCTCCCGAAGTGAAATTTTCTGCCAAAAGGATCGAAACTAATCAATTTCTAGAAACTGAAATTCCCAATATTTATGTAGCGGGAGACGGTGCAGGCGTATCCAGGGGTATTGTTATAGCTGCTGCTACCGGGATTATTGCTGCGAGAGATATATTGAGAAAGGAAGGATTTATTAAGTGAGAATAATTGGTGATAAATTAAATTTATGTTACTTTTGGGGCCGTAGTCTAGCTTGGGTATGACGTCGCCCTCGGGCGGCGAAGGTCGTGGGTTCAAATCCCACCGGCCCCATTAAATGAATGCTTGATTAAAATCTTCATCTTCAAAAATGTAAATAAACAATTTGGAGCCTCGGGCGGGATTTGAACCCGCGACCAACGGCTTACGAGGCCGCCGCTCTACCGAGCTGAGCTACCGAGGCAAATAGATAAATTACTTAACTTATTTATACTTATAATGCTAAAAGAATATTTATAAACCAGCAATTATAAATTTTAGTTCCCAAAATTTGTAAGTCCACAGGGGATGAATGGGTAAAAAAGAGGTGTCAAAATGGGGGGAGCTCCTGTTACAGCAAAATATAATATCGTAATGGGATTTGAAGTGGATGGTGTCGTTGAAAAACCTGACATAATAGGTGCCATTTTTGGTCAGACGGAAGGTTTACTGGGTGAAGAACTAGATCTTAGAGAGCTTCAGAGAACAGGTAGAATCAGCAGAATTGAAGTTAAAGTAAATAGTGAAGGAGGTAAGACCACTGGGGAGATAATCATACCATCAAGCTTAGATAAAGTTGAAACTGCATTGATCGTGGCAGCAATAGAAGTTATAGATAAAGTAGGCCCATGTTCAGCAAAGTTCTATTTAAAGAGCATAGAAGATCTAAGAGAGAAAAAGAGGGAGCAAATTATCGAGAGAGCTAAAGAAATTTTAAACAAATGGAAAAAAGAATCAAATATAGATACTCAAGAAATAGTGGAAAGAATTATCAGTGAAATAAGAGCATCGGAAATAATTAAATTTGGTGAAGAAGGGCTTCCAGCAGGACCTGGAGTAGCTAAAGAAGACACTATCATAATAGTCGAAGGAAGAGCTGATGTAATTAACTTACTTAAACATGGATACAAAAACGTGATTGCAATTGAAGGTGCTTCCATTCCTAAAACTATAATTGAACTTTCAAAAAAGAAGAATACGATAGCATTTGTAGACGGAGATAGAGCTGGCGAATTAATATTAAAAGAATTATTGCAAGTAGCGGACATAGACTATATAGCTCAAGCACCACCTGGAAAAGAAGTCGAAGAGTTAACAGCAAAGGAAATAGCTAAATGTTTATCAAATATGATCCCAGCAAAAGAATATTTAGAACTTCAAATGAAACGTCCTTCTATAGAAAAAGTAAAAGTGGCATTGCCTGAAAACATAGTTGAGAAAGTGAAGGAACATTTAGGAACTTTGAAAGCAAGTTTATATAATGAGAAGGGAGAGAGAATAAAAGAAACTTCAGTAAGAGATTTAATAAATGAGATACAGCAACAAAATAGGATTCATGGAATAATCTTTGATGGTGTGATTACACAGAGAATAATTGATATCGCGGGGGAGAAGGATGTCAAGTATATAATAGGCGCTAGAATTGGAAGCATAGTTAGACGTCCACCCACGTTGATTATACTAACGTTTGACGATGTTTTGACAGCAACTTAAACATTATTATAGTATCACAACCGTTAAAATAATAATTTGGTACTTCATATGCTTCAACAAAACCAATATTTAAGTATAAATTTCGGGCTATGGTATTTGTCTTACTCACTTCAAGTCTTAAAATAACACATCCCAATACTTTTAAAACTTCCTCTATCTTTATCATTAAAAGCTTACCAACTCCCTTTCCTCTAAAGGATGGGTCTACTGCTATTGAGACTACGTGACCAATGTAACCTCGTCTAATAACTGCTAGAACATACCCTATTATCTTGTCTCTAACTTCTGCCACTAAAAACGTTTTAGGAGCGATACTTAAATAAAAGTTTAACAAATCTTTGGGGTAAGCCTCTTGTTCATGAAATGACAACTTTTCAATTAAGTATATCTTATCTATGTCATTAACAGATGCCTCTCTAATTTTAACATCATTAATATGAAGTTCGTCCATAATGCCCCCATATGAATATTTTAACTAAAGCACTAAAGCTTTACTTTTATAAATAAATTTTTCGTGGTTAATGATAGTAAAATCACGAAAATAGTAATATTAAACATTCTTCCTTGAATGTTTGTAAAATCAAAATGTGGGGCCGCGGAGATTTGAACTCCGGTCACGGGGACCCAATGGGGGGTAAGTCCTAACCCCGCAGCCTTCCAGGCTAGCCTACGGCCCCTAATAAAATTTCTATCATTAAATAATAAACTTTTTTAGTTCCAAATGTGTATGGGATTCCGATGACAGAGGAAGATATTGCAAAAAGAATTGCTGGAGAATTAATATTATCAGATAAACCATGGGTTATAGTGAAAAAATGGAGAGAGATTTTCGAAGCTTCACAGGTGGAGGTTGCAAATGTCATGCAAGTAACACCTTCAGTTATAAGTGATTATGAAATGGGGAGAAGGATACCTGGTTCAAAATTTATTAAAAAGTTTGTTAATGCATTACTTGAAATAGATAGGAGGAGGGGCTGTAAAAAGATAAGAGAGTTTTCTAATATGCTTTTAGGCATACCTAGAGATGCCATCATAGATATAAGAGAGTATGTAGAGCCGGTTACCGTAAATGATATATGTTTGAGTGTGAAGGGAGAACTCATTGCTTGCAGCCATTTATCTAATAGGAAGATATTTGGGCATACCATCGTTGATAGCATAAGATGTATAGAGAAACTTTCGGGAATTGACTTCTTTAGGCTAATGGGAGAAACTTCCATAAGGGCATTGATATTTACTAAAGTCAGTATAGGACGTTCACCGATGGTTGCTGTAAGGGTCTACCCAATAAAACCAGCTATGGTCGTTATGCATGGTACGCAACATATAGATGAATTAGCCATAAAATTAGCAACTATAGAGCAAATACCATTAGTTTTATCAAAAATAGAAAGTGTTGAAAAAATGGTGGAAAACTTAAAGAGATTTTCATGTAAAACGAACGATTGAAATAGGATAAGTGTAATATACTCTTAATGGTCCTTAAATATATTGTATGAGCAATATTTGTGAAGACAGTTTAAATAAAATATTTAAAGCCATTGGGAATAAAACACGCATAAATATCTTGTTAAAATTATATTCTGTAAAAGAAAGTAGCTTTACAGATTTAATGTTAGATTTAGATTTATCTCCAAGAAAAGATTCAGGGAAATTTGCACATCATTTAAACATACTGATTGAGGCTGGACTTGTGAAAGAAAATGAAGAGAAAAGGAAATACGAATTAACTGATTTTGGAGAAGAAATAGTGTTGTTGTTACAAAAGATAAAGGGAGATATCATAAAGAAAGAAGGCAGATACCTTGTGAGGACTTCCAACTTAACTATGGAACCATTTGAAAGAAGAAAAATAGTTGAAGCATTAATGCGCGAAGCTAAAGCCCCACGGGTGATTGCAGAGGAAATAGCCAGAGAGGCTGAAGAAAGAATTTTGAAAAGTAACATAAAGTATCTAACTGCCCCATTAATAAGGGAAATAGTAAACTCAATACTTTTGGAACGTAATTTGGAGGATTACAGACATGCCATGACAAGATTAGGTTTACCCGTATATGATATTGAAAAAATGATTAATGAAGAGAAGTTCACAATAAATTCACCTTTATTCACGTACTTAAAAGCAGGTACATCAGTCATGAGTGAATACGCATTGATAAAAGAACTACCAAGGAGTATTTCAGATGCACATATATCAGGCGCAATAAATTTAAACAATCTACCATTTTGGGGGGTTATGCCAGAAACTATTCATCATGACACTAATAAAATTATTAGCAGTGAATTAACGTTCAGCAACTTACCTAATACATTTATCCCTAAAATTAGGAAAGCTAAAGATATAGATGAAGCCCTGGAAAACATCACTAAAATTACTCACCTAGCAGAAAATCAGATTTCAGTTGGACAAGTTATTGATGACATTAATGTTATATTGTCACGTTTTATTAGTGGAATTAGTTATTATGATGTACTCACAAAAGTTAGAAGGATGATTATTAGTTTGAATCAAACACCTGGAATTCTAAAAATGCCTCGATCAGTAGCGATAGGTTTAAGGCTTGATAAAAGTTTAGAGAAAGACGGGTTTTTTGAAGAAAAGGTATTGTTATTTAAAGCATTTCTTGAGGTACTTATATGTGGAGATGAGGGAAAAAGGCCGTTTCTTACACCACTACCTATAATAAAAATGGATAAGTATGCTTTTGAGAATACAAACTTTGATGAAGAGGTATCTAAAGTTTGTGAGTTGCTCTATAAATGGTGTACACCAATTATTGTAAATATAGAGTGGGAAAATAACGTAGAATCTAGTTATTGTTGGGATTTATCGAGGATAGATAGTTTTCTAAAAGAGAAAAGTAGCGCTGGTACATTAAATACCGTTCTAATAAATTTACCCAGAATAGCGCTTGAATCTAGAGGAGATGATCTATTATTTTTTTCAAAATTAGAAGAAAATATTAAATTAAGTATAGACGCCATGAACTATGGAAAAGAAAAAATAAAGGAAAGGTTAAGTAGAGGAGCGTTACCCTTTCTCTCCTTAGAAGTAGATGATGAAAATTACTACTGTGTAGATTGTGGATACGGTAGAATTGGATTTATTGGATTATTTGAAGCTACAAAAATTCACACAAACAAGGATTTATATCAAGAAAAGGAAGCACTAACTTTTTCTAAAAAAATAATTGAAAAATCGCTCGAATTTCTAAAAGATTATCCTAAAATAAAAATTACAGAAATAAGTAGTGAGGATCCCAGTAGAAGATTATTTATTGCAGATGGCATTCGCTATGGCTTTAGAACTATTGAGGAGAGAATAGGTAAAAAAATTTCAAAATACTCATTAAATACCATACTCCCATATGATATCTCAATACCATTAAATAGACGAATCGAAATAGAAGGAATGTTTCATAAGAAAATGTTAGGAGGTCACTGTTTAAACATACCTCTTATAGAGCCAATCCCACCGAAAGATGTATTTTATAGGTACATTAAAGAAATAATATGCAATAATAAAGTAGCTGCATTTACATTTTCATTTGATTTTACATATTGTAAGAAGTGCGGGATACTAATGCATGGAAGACATGAAAGATGTGATTATTGTGGGCGCGCTCTAACTGCACTAGAATACTACTCAAAAAACCTAAATACATACGTGACAAGTAATGAAACAAGGAATGTCAAAGGATATCTGTTATAACGGGGAATCCCCTAATATTGCATACAGCAATGCCATTCGTACTAATAAACCATAATATGTTTGAATAAAATACTTCGCATTTGGCATAGAGTCTATTCGATAATCCATTTCATCAACCCTTGGCAGCGGATGCATTATTATAACATCATGTTTACACTTTTTCAAGAGGTCAAGAGTTATTTTGTATGAATTTTTGACTTTCTGATATTCAGCAGGATCAGGAAAACGCTCTTTTTGTATTCTTGTCACATATAATACATCTAAATTACTCAATACATCATCTTTAAATTCAAAATACTCTTTAAATCTAACATTTGCCTTTGTTAAATCTTCTATTACTTCACGGCGCATACGCAATTCTGGAGGAGATACAAAATAAATATTTACATCGTAATAAGTAAGCGCATAAGCTAATGAGTGAACGGTACGTCCATATTTTAGATCACCTACAAGGGCTATGTTTAGACCGTCAATCCGGCCTTTTTCTCTATATATTGTGTAGAGATCTAGTAGTGCTTGTGTGGGATGTGAAAGTGCTCCTGAACCAGCATTTATTACTGGTACATTCGATAATTCTGCTGCTAACTTTGCTGCGCCTTCCAATGGATGTCTAATAACAATCCCATCACAATAGTTCTCCACAACTCTTATAGTATCAGCTAAGCTTTCCCCTTTAGCAATAGAAGACGTTGACGGTTCTGAAAACCCAATAACGTTTCCTCCAAGTCTCAACATAGCAGCTTCAAAGCTTAATTTAGTTCGTGTGCTGGGTTCAAAGAAAAGTAATGCCAATATTTTATCCTTTAATAAGGAACATTTCGATTTTGCAAATTTTTCCATTTTATTAGCCAATTCGAATATGTACTCAATTTCATCACGAGTTAGATCCGTAATTTCTATTACATCACGACCTTTAAGTCTCATGGCTTTTCACCACATTAATGTAATGTTTAAATGAGATAAAATTTTCTTAGCGTTTTATGCGATTAATTATTGGTTCAATTTTCTATATATGGAGTGAAACTGAAGCAAGAAGTACTTTTTTAAGTAAGTAAAGTTACAGATGGGAAGGGATATATGCTATGGAAAAACATGAACTTAAAGTCCAAAAGATAAAAGAAGGGACCGTTATAGATCATATTCCTGCCGGTTATGCGCTGAGTGTTTTGAAAATTTTAGGAATAACGGGAAGGGAAGGATTTATAGTAACTATAGCTTGTAATGTTCCAAGTAAAAAATATGGTAAAAAAGATATTGTTAAAATAGAAGGAAAAGAGTTAAAGGTCGAAGAGGTAAACAAAATAGCACTGATAGCTCCTACTGCAACAATAAATATAATTAAAAATTACAACGTTGCCGAAAAGTACAAAATAAGTGTACCAAAAGAAATAATAAACATTTTAAAATGTACTAACCCTTCTTGTATAACAAGAAGTGAGAGGGAACCCATAACCCCAAAATTCAAAGTTATATCTGAGAAGCCTGTTAGATTAAGATGCGTTTTTTGCAACAATATATTGGAATTAGAAGATATAGAAAAACAAGTTAGTGAAAAATATTAAAAGTAAAATTAAGTAAAAAGTAGTAGCGATAACATATGGCTAGGAAGCTGGATACTGAAGACTTCAAATCAACTTTACTAACTATATTGGAAGCTGAAAAAGAGGCTGAAGCTATCATAGAAAATGCAAAGAAACATGCAGAAGAGATAATAAATAAAGCAAAAAAAGACGCGGAAGAAATAATGAACAAAGAAATAAAAATAGAAATTCATAAGAGAATAGAAAATTTAAGGAGAGATTTAGAAAATAGACTTAGGGAATACGAAAGGGAAGAACAAGAAAAGGCTTCTGCTTTTATTAACAAGATAAGTAAGACTATTGAAAGTAATAAAGAAAGCATAATCAATCAAATAATAGAGGTGGTGTTTAAGCATGACAAACAAAACTATTAAGAAGGGGATATTTGGAAGTTCGGAAAATATTTCTAGCAAAATTATATTGGAAGCTGAAAAAGAGGCTGAAGCTATCATAGAAAATGCAAAGAAACATGCAGAAGAGATAATAAATAAAGCAAAAAAAGACGCGGAAGAAATAATGAACAAAGAAATAAAAATAGCCCATGAAAAAATAAAGATGGAAGAGAGGAGGAGACTTGCCGAAATAAGTTTAAAGATGAAAGAGATTATATTGCGTGAAAGAGAAACAATCTTTAATGAAGTTTTAAATGAAGTAAAAAGAAGACTTCGTGAATTTAAAAAGACCGATAGATATCCATCTATTTTGCAAGAACTAATACTAGAAGGTTGTGAGGCTATAGGTAGTGGGGATCTAATTATAAAAATTGATTCAAAAGATAAAGAAATCGATATAAACATCGAAAAATTAAAAAGGATTATTGAGGAAAGGATTGGTGATAAGGTGAACATATCAATTGTTTTTGATAATATAAGTGAATTTGGTGGAGTAATAGTTTCCACAGCTGATGGAAGTATCGTATACAACAACACATTAGAAGCCATACTTGAAAGGAATTTTGATGATATTAGGAGAATAATAACGAAAAGCATATTGGAAGGTGAAAGATTGTGAGAGTTGCATTAGTAGCTGACTTTGACACAGCCATAGGTTTTAAATTGGCTGGTTTGAAAGAAGTGTATGCGGTTACTGATGGAAGACAAGCAGAGGAAGTTATAAACAAATTAACAAAAAATGCGGAAATAGGCATCATTATAATAACAGAAAATCTAGCTAACCAAATAAGACAATACGTTAAAGAAAAATTATATGAAAGATTGATTCCAATTATAGTTGAAATACCAGATAAAAAAGGGGCTCCCACGGCAATGGAATTTATTAAAGATATTGTTAAAAGAACTATAGGTATTGAATTATTAATAGGATGAGAGGTGTGGTGCAATGGATAAGGAGATTGCTGGTGTAATAATGAGAATATCAGGTCCTGTCGTCTACGCCAAAGGATTGGTGAATGCGAAAATTTATGAGGTAGTGAGAGTTGGTTATGAAGGGTTAATAGGAGAAATAATATCATTAAGAGAAGATGTGGGTATAATTCAAGTATATGAAGAAACAACAGGCTTGAGACCTGGAGACCCCGTATATCTAACAGGGAGTCCGCTCTCAGTGGAATTAGGACCTGGAATTATTGGACAAATATATGATGGTATTCAAAGACCGCTACCAGATATAAGGAGTAAAATCGGCGACTTTATACGTAGAGGAGTAGTAAGTCCTGCTTTACCAAGAAATAAAAAGTGGCATTTTGTACCATTGATTAAAGTTGGGGAAAAGGTTTCGGGTGGAGATATTATAGGAAAAGTAGAAGAAACTCCATTAATAGAGCACAGAATTATGGTTCCTCCAAGTCTTAAAGGGATCGTTACTGACGTTAGTAGGGAGGGAGACTATACCGTTGAGGATCCTGTAGTGACGCTTAATAGTGAAGGTAAAGAAATTAGTTTAAACATGATTCAAAGGTGGCCAGTGAGAGTGCCAAGACCATTTATTGAAAAGTTATCACCTGATGAGCCTCTATTAACTGGTCAAAGAATCATTGATACGCTATTTCCAGTAGCAAAAGGAGGTACTGCAACTATACCTGGAGGATTTGGTACTGGGAAAACTGTGACACAGCATCAACTTGCTAAATGGGCTCATGCAAATGTGATAGTATATGTGGGCTGTGGAGAAAGAGGTAATGAAATGACCGAGGTATTGGAGACCTTTCCCAAATTAAAGGATCCTAGAACAAATAGGCCATTAATGGAAAGAACTATACTTATAGCCAATGTGAGTAACATGCCCGTAGCTGCAAGGGAAGCTAGCATATATACTGGTGTAACGATAGCGGAATACTTTAGAGATATGGGGTATGACGTAGCGTTAATGGCAGATTCAACTTCTAGATGGGCTGAAGCACTTAGGGAAATTAGTGGAAGACTTGAAGAAATGCCCGGAGAAGAAGGCTTCCCCCCGTATTTAGGTAGACGTTTATCTGAATTCTATGAAAGAGCTGGCAAAGTGATAACTTTAGGTAAGGAAAGACGTATAGGATCAGTGACAATAATAGGTGCTGTATCCCCACCAGGCGGAGATTTCTCAGAACCAGTTGTACAGTCAACACTTAGATTAGTTAAAGTCTTCTGGGCTCTTGACAAATCCTTAGCGGAAAGGAGACACTTCCCAGCCATAAACTGGTTAACTAGTTATTCTCTGTACGTAGACGTATTAAAAGATTGGTATGCTAAGACTGTAGCGGAAGATTGGCCAGAGTTAATTAAAGAAGTAATGTCGATACTTCAAAAAGAAGATGAATTAAGGGAGATCGTGAAAATAGTAGGTCCGGACGCTCTACCGGAGAGTGATAGAGAAATACTTGAAGTAGCAAGAATGATAAGAGAGGACTTTCTCACGCAGCACGCATATCACCCTGTAGATTCCTATTGCCCTATAGAAAAAAGTTATTTAATGCTAAAAGCCATTCTTCAATTTCATAAAGAAGCAAAAGCTAAATTAATCGAAGGAGTACCATTAACTAAAATTATGGCCTTACCTATAAAAGATGAAATAGCAAGAATGAAAATAGTTTCCCCCTCGGAATTTAAAAACGTGTACGAACATATAATAAATGAACTGAAAATTCAATTTTCATCTTTAAAAGGTGAAAGGTGAAGGAAGTTGCAGGAAAAGATATCGACTGTAAGAAGAGGTATACGATATAGAACTGTGAGCCAGATAAGTGGACCATTATTAATAGTAAAAGGTGTAAAATCAGCGGCATATGGCGAAATTGTAAAAATAGAGGGACCTGATGGGGAAATAAGAACAGGGCAAGTGCTTGAAACGGGCTTTGGTTATGCAGTAATCCAAGTTTTTGAAGGAACGAGAGGCTTAGACACAAGAAATACGACAGTAACATTTACAGGAGAGACCATGAAATTTCCAGTTTCTATGGAGTTGCTTGGAAGAATATTTAATGGTAGAGGGGAACCAATAGATAATAAACCACCACCATTGGCTGTAGATGAATTAGATGTAAATGGTGCACCGATAAATCCGTCTGCAAGAGAGTATCCCAAAGAATTTATACAGACAGGAATTTCGGCAATAGACGGTATGAATACATTAAGTAGAGGTCAAAAACTGCCGTTATTTACAGAGTCTGGTTTACCACACAACATATTAGCAGCTCAGATAGCTAGACAAGCTACGATACCTGGAAAAGAGGAGGAGTTTGTAATAGTTTTTGCAGCGATGGGCATAGGAATGGAAGACGCATTATTCTTTAGAGAAGAATTTGAAAGGACAGGAGCTTTAAGTAGATTAGTGATGTTTTTAAATTTAGCAGAAGATCCTGCAATAGAAAGGATAATAACACCAAGACTTGCACTTACTACTGCAGAATATCTTGCATTTCAACAAGATTTACATGTTCTCGTAATAATGACAGATATGCTGAATTATGGTGAAGCATTGCGTGAAATAAGCGCTGCAAGGGAGGAGGTTCCAGGTAGAAGAGGATACCCAGGATACCTATACACGGATCTAGCAACAAATTATGAAAGATGCGGAAGAATAGTAGGAAAAAAGGGGAGTATAACGTTGATGCCTATAGTCACAATGCCTGGTGGAGATGTAACTCATCCAGTGGTTGACTTAACAGGATACATAACTGAGGGCCAAATATATTTAGATCGTAATTTACATAGAAAAGGTATATACCCACCAATAAACGTGCTACCCTCACTTTCAAGGTTAATGAAAGAAGCGACAAGATATACACGTGAAGACCATCAATCGTTAAGTGATCAATTATATTATTGTTATGCAGAAGGGGTTGAACTTAGAGGGTTAGTTGCAGTTGTTGGAGAAGAAGCTTTAACGGAAAGAGATAGAAAATACTTAGAGTTTGCAGATGCCTTTGAAAGGAATTTTATAGCACAAGGAGTGTATGAGAATAGGAGCCTAGAAACGACTTTAACCATAGGATGGAATTTACTTTCAACGTATATTCCCGAAAGTGATTGGAAACGAATAGACCCCAAAATAATAGAGAAATATTGTCCTAAATACAGAAAATTTAAACTAGAATAACCTTTCACTTTTTTATTTCATAGTGCTTGACTAATGTCTACAGTCTCTTATAAATTCCCCATATTGTTGCATTTAAGTTTCTTCAGATCAAGTAAAATTAATTACATTCATTCATTTATATTTATCAATATTTACAATTTTCAAAAATTGAAACAATAGTCTCTTTTTATTCCCAATTTTTTGGTTCCTTTTGAATACATTGTTATATGGTAAATTGCGGTTTCTGACTCGATACATTTTAGATGAAATTGGACGATCGTATCTGAACGATTGGTGGGGCCGGTGGGATTTGAACCCACGACCAACGGGTTTCCCCGCTCCAGAGTTTCATCATCCCTTATAGGTCTTTGTTGCATCCTATCTCTGGAGCCCGTCGCTCTACCTTACTGAGCTACGGCTTACCGCCTCAAGGTCCCGGCCCTTTACGGCCCCGTTTCCTAATAAATAAGTGAAAATAAATCCTAAATATTTTTCTTTCATGCTTAACATGAATTTAAATACTATTTTAAATATTATGATGAAGGGATAATATTCCTTTTAAAGGTAAAAAGGAAACTAAAGTAAAAGTAACTTATCAGCTTCCTATAACATTATTTCTAAAGGAAGATAAATGTCATAACAGAAGGTGATGCTTAATGTTTATGTAAAATATTTAAGTGCCGCATTCTCATAAATACTGAAGTTTATGCAAAGTGAAAAGACCATTGCTGTGGGTGGAACTTTTGATAATTTTCACTTGGGCCATGTACAATTACTTTTAAAATGTTTCGAAATAAATAAAGCTGTTTTAATTGGAGTTACTAGTGATATTCTCGCTAAAAGTAAAAATCATTTTATAGAATCATGTAACAGGAGAAAAAAGAATTTGCTTTCATTTTTATTTTTTCACAAATTATATGATTATACAAAAATAATTATACTTGATGATCCTTATGGTCCAACAATATTTGATGAAGATATATTTGCTATTGTGGTTAGTGAAGAGACCTTTATACGCGCTCTAGAAATTAATAATATTAGAAGCGGAAGGCATCTAAGCCCATTACAAATTTTTGTAATCCCTTTGATTAAGGACGTCGATCTAAGACCTATATCCTCAACTAAAATTAGAAGAGATGAAAAATTTTGTGAAAAATTTTTCACTAATGTTTAATCAACCTTATTTTTATATTTATATAATTATAAAAATTTATAAAATGTATAATTATAAAAAATAACATTCAGGTGAAGTGAGTGTACCCCGTAGGCGATCACCGGTGTTCATTGTGAGAAATTACTTCTCACTCCTCCGGCTCTCTCACCTACGGGTTTTGGGGTCACTTCACCCGGAGGTGTATCGCATCTGGGTAACCCTGAACATCATCGAGGGGTTATTCTCCTTCAGGTCCGTCTGATGCGAATTCCCCCATTAATATTTTGTTACAACTTCCAAAAATAAATTTTACTTGAATTTTAAACAATAGTTACATTATGGATGCTTCTATGAATTATATACGAAATGACTTGAATTTCAATAAAAAAATAGTAAAAATCACACAAGATAGTGAGATACCATTAATGGGATGTATAGCATTTGGAATTATAGATAGGGGCACAAATGTTATTCAAATACGTCCCTCCTCCCTTTGTCCACTCTCTTGCATTTTTTGTTCTACTGATGCTGGACCAAACTCGAGGAAGAGGCAATGTGAATTTTTAGTTGAATTAGACTATTTACTGTCTTACGTAAAGCAAATCGTTGCGTATAAAGGGATTAAGAATGTTGAGGCCCATATAGATACAGTGGGTGATCCTTTAACTTATCCTCACATAGTAGATCTAGTGCAAAAGCTTAGAGGCATAAATGGCATAAATGTTATTTCAATGCAAACACACGGAGTTCTTTTAAACGAAAAATTGATAGACGAGTTAGCAGATGCAGGTCTTTCGAGAATAAATTTATCGATTGACGCATTAGATCCTGTTCTCGCTAAGAAATTATCCGGCACTGGAAGTTACGACGTAACACGTATACTTTCACTTGCAGAATATATTACAAATAGTTCTAAAATAGACTTGTTAATTGCACCTGTATGGGTATCTCCTCTCAATGACTTGGAAATTCCAAAAATTATTGAATATGCTAAAGCTATCGGTGCTGGTAAAAAATGGCCCCCCTTGGGTATACAGAAATATGAAGTTCATAAATATGGTAGAAAACCAAAAGGGGTTAATAACATTTCTTGGAATAAATTTTATAAGCAACTGAGCTATTGGGAAAAGCTCTTTTACATAAAACTTAAGTTATCTCCCACCGATTTTGGAATATTTAAAGTCAAAAAAATACCTGTTCCATTTAAAAAATACGAAAAGGTTAAGGTTAAAATTGTCGAAGATGGTCTTTTCAAAGGTCAGAAAATCGCTGTGGCTAGAGGTAGGGCGATTACCATAATAAATTCCAACAACATTCCCGTCGACTCTCATATCTTTGTCAGAATAATGCGTATAAAAGACAATATAATAATTGCTGAACCAATAGTATAATGTTGTTTTCCTTTTCGATAATTCTCATAAGTCAAATTTACAAATTGAGTTAACTATTTATATTTGGCATGTACCACTATTAAACAAAGCAAATATTATGTGTGATGAGTATGCCATTAAGACCTGGAAGATGCTATAGACATTTCAGCAGCCCCCCATATACTCGAAAGGAATATATAATGGGAGTTCCTCCCCCAAAAATAAGCGTTTTTGAAATGGGTAATAAAAAAGGACAATTTAGTGTTATTTTAAAACTAGTGACAAAAGAAAGGGGGCAAATAAGACATAATGCACTAGAAGCAGCACGAGTATCATCAAATAAATTCATGGAAGAGCATGCTGGTAAAAACTACTATTTGAAAGTAGTCGTATATCCCCATCATATACTGCGGGAAAATAAGATGATGGCATTTGCAGGCGCAGATCGTTTACAAGATGGTATGCGTCTCTCTTTTGGAAAACCAATAGGTACTGCTGCAAGGGTAAAGGAAGGTCAGGCTATCATTATAATCAAAACAACCGAGGAATATTTAGAAGCTGCTAAAAAGGCTTTAAAAATCGCGGCATCGAAAATACCACTTCCAACACAAATATTAGAAGAAAGAATTACGTGAATCAAATTTCTAAATTAGTATTTATGCATAAAATGGGTTCTTGCTGAAAAATTTAATAATTCTCATTACTTAACAAATAGTTAAAGTTAAATAAATTTATTAATGCCGGGGTGGCCGAGTGGCGAGGCAGCGGACTGCAGATCCGCCTCACGGGGGTTCAAATCCCTCCCCCGGCTTCATTAGAATTCTTATACTAATTTTCACATTAGTCCATTGATCTTATCGTAGAAATAAGATCTCCCTTAAATTAAAAATTAAATTAATGCCGGGGGCGGGACTTGAACCCGCGGTAACCGGATATCCCATCTAGCCCTATATGCATGATTATGAGTCCGGCGCCCTAACCATGCTAGGCGACCCCGGCCTAAAATTATTTTGGCAATTTAAATTTAATAAGTTTAACTTTCTTTGGGAGCTATGTTAGGACATTAAAGATACGGATAAATTTTATTAACTAGTTAATTATAATAGCATTTTGGCGCTGTCGGCCATAGGCGATGGGGAAACACCCGTTCCCTTTCCGAACACGGAAGTTAAGCCCATCGCCGCGCTACCGAGTACTGGTGCCGAGAGGCATCGGGAAAGGGGCGTGCTGACAGCGCCCATTCTTACTGTGAACTTTAATGGAATAAATACATTTTTATTTTTGAACTGGTTCATTAACTAATAGACCTAATTTGATGAGGGATAATTAATGTCACATAAAACCCTCATGAATCTTGTTTTTACAAATGTTAATAACATATTTAACGATTCAACAAGCTTATACCTACTTCAGCTAACATTTTTCTTAATATATGCGTTTATTCTAGCATTTATTAATCAAAGGTTACAAACATACCTTTGGTTAAGAGAAGCCGAATCTTCGCTAAAGAGATTACAGATACTTGCCTCTAAATCTAAAGAAATTGTAATTAAAAAGATAAACGAGGTAGGCAAACCAAATTTCGACCCCTCTCCATCAATAGAAAGTTTTCTAGACTTTTTCGTTATAGAACCAACATCATTGGATCCCTACGGTATTGTAAATAAGTTTAGACATATATTAGATGTTCGAAGTGAAAGATTTGAATCTTTCATAAAACAAATAGCTCCCAATGTACCACAAAACTATATACCAAATCTTGAAGGTCTCATGGAAACAGCAATCGGTTTAAACGAGCTATACAGATTGGTTCGACATTACTTTATATTGGGTAAGAAAACAAAAAATATGTTGTTTATTATGCAACTTCAAATGAATTTGCCACTAATAATGCGCTACGCAGAAGCTTATTTCAGAGCAACTCATGCTTTTTCTAGCGGGAAACCCATAGGTGATGGTGTTGGTGCACTCGTAGCGTCAAAATTAATGCGTGGTAAACAGGTAAAGCGAATAACCAATAAAACTATATTTTCAGAATTTGAATATAAAGATCGTAAATTAATAGTGATTAAAGCCGAAGGACCTGGTGCGGAAATTGGTGAAATAGATGATGCTATAGAGCGAATAATAAATATGTATGGAGGAAGTGTTTCGCGTATAATAATGATAGATGCAGCCTTGAAACTTGAAGGAGAAAAAACAGGACAAGTAGCTGAAGGTGTAGGAGTAGCCATCGGAGGTACTGGTGTCGAGAAGTTCAAGATAGAAGAGATAGCAACAAAATATAAAATTCCTCTTGATGCATTAATTATAAAGATGTCTTTAGAGGAAGCAATAACAACCATGAAGAAGGATATAATTGAAGCTGCTGATGACGCTATGAAAAGAGTCTTGAATATTATCGATACTAGAACTTCTCAAGGTGATATTGTAGTAATAGTTGGTGTAGGGAATACTATGGGAATACTTTAAGGTGAGTTGTATGGTTAAATTGTCGAAAAATAATGTTCTACTTCTTTTATCCATACTTTTTTCCATACTTTCAATAATCTTCCTATTCATGGCTGTTATTAATGTTCAGAGCACATATGACCTTGTGAATCTATATTCTATAGACTTTCTGGTGGCAGGTGTGTTGTGCATGATTCTTTCGATGCTCTTCTCGTATAGACATAGACGTTTACTTAGCCTAAAAATCCTTAAACAATCACAAACAGTAACGAGAATAAAATGTGACAACGATAATTGTAACTATAAGGAAGAACGTTTCTTTCAAGAAGGTGATTATATATTTAAAGAAGTAGGTAAATGTCCAAAATGCAATGGAAATCTGTACATAGATGCTATATATGATCTCGAACTTAAAGCCAAAAAATAAGTTGAAAATTAATTTCCTTTTAAACCGACAATTTTTAACGCGTTATTTACGTATTCAACGTCTTCCCTATATTTATGAATTATCTTTTCATTAACTTCGCAAAGCTTTTCTGTTAGGACATCTATTTTCTCATGAATTCCAAATAAGAATTTTTTCAAAAAGTCTTTGTCTATGCTCCTAAACATTTCTTCTAAACATAGTTCTATCATGTTATCTGATACGTTGACCAAAACATTTTTGTGAATAGCATGTTTCAATATGGCTTTAAATATTTCTTTCAACATTTTTTTGTCTGGATTTTTAATGGCATTCATTCTCAAAATGCTTTTTACATCAAAATTTTCTTGCCCTAATAATGTTTTATCTATTATAATTCCATCTATAATTTTTGAACCACATTCTATTTTAATTCGTGGATGATAATATATGAAAAAATCAATTCGTGTTTTCTCTAAACCAAGAACATTAAAGAAATCATACAATGAGTTTAACAGATAATCGATGTCTTCAACATAATTCCCTAAAGCTATATACTTAACTTGCACACCCAAAATATTTCCACTGATTTCCCTTATAAATCCCGATGCAAACATAGTCTCCACCCCCCTTCTTTTTGCTTCCTCAATAGTCACGGCATACATAGCGTTTAATTTTTCATACACTTTGTTATAATCTATTCCAACCCTTATTGCGTCTAAATTAGTGCTATTAAATTTATAAAAGTAGCCTAACAATAAAACATCTATTGCTAACATATTATGCTCACAATGCCTAAGAAAATTCGTAGACATGTTTACGTATTAGTTATTGATAACGTAAATTTTAATTTTATCATATTACACTAATTCTTGACGTGATTTTTATGTTTAAATTGAAGAGGTTGATTGAAGGGGTATTGCTAGTACAAAAAGTATTCTTTTTCATAAAAAATGTTTTTCCATACATTTGCATTTTCCTCTTTACACTATTTCTAAGTGGGTTTACGTTTACTCTTCTCTCACCTACACTCGGTTTATTCCCTACAAGTACTGGGTATTCCTTTATCATTCCTCAAATGGATTACCAAACAGTTGTTGAATTTATTATGATCTTCTTTTTAATATCTTTGTCTTCAATTGGAGTTATACTAATGTTGCACGGCTCTAAAATATTTGTTGACAAAAAGTTTTCTAACGTCATTATATTAAGCGGAGCCCTTTTATTTGCTCTCGTGATAATATTGCTACAATATTTGCTTTCAATAAAACTTGGATTGATATGATTACCATGGAACTTTTTTTATGCCCAAGAAATATGCAATTCTATTAGTAGCTATATGTAAAGGTACAGTAATAGCTACTATGATAATTATATCCTGCAACGTGTATATTTCAAATTTGTATGACAATATTATAGCAACCAAAATAAACATTACTTGATCTAAAAGTGGGGCAGGCTTCCCCCTTTCTATATTAAATCTCCTTTTTATAAATGAACCCATAGAATCACCTAACATAGCTCCTAATGATAATGTAAATGCTCTAATTAAGTTACTTGGCGTCTGTAATACACCTACTATACCTCCTATTACAATTCCAGCAATAAATCCCTCAATGGTTTTTCCAGAACCAAGTATTGGTTTATTATCAATAAACTTTTTATTAAAGTCTAATGGATGCCCTTTTCCATTCCTAATTATTATTAGAGGACAAGCATTTGCAACGTATGCAGGTAATACTTTCCAAATACACACAACAATTCTCTCAATTAAATTCTGTATCATTATCATAAACAATACCTCTTGTTGTTATCCTAAAATAAATCATAACTTCTTTTTTATATTCTACATTATTTTTGCAAAATTTTTCAAGCACTAACATTCTTTTTTCACCCTTTTTCTCCAATCTTATTATATTGTCACACCAATATCTAATAACCTTGGAAGCTACAACGTCCCCTTTTTTATTTATAGCTGATGACTCGATTAGATGTCCTGTTACTATTATTGGTATGTTTTTCTTTTTTGAAATGTATTTCAGCATAGCCATCTGCTCATTTAATGCTTTATTTGCTAATATTGTTGTTTTCTTACTAGTTAGAGAATTTAGGTATTCGTCTGTGATATTGTCAAATACGATCAATCTAACATTTGGTGAAATAAAAAATTCTAATTTTTTAATCAATAACGTTTGTTCATCAAAATTATTAGGCGTTATCACTATCAAATTTTCCAATAATCCTTTTATGTTCACATCAGAATCCTTAATTAATTGGATAATTCTTTCAACAGCAAAAAGTCTTTCCGTTGATATGTATATAGTCTTGAAACCATGTTTCAAACATCTAATAGTGGCTAAAAAACAAAGTAATGTTTTTCCCACACCTTGAGTACCATAGATCAATGTTATTTTTCCTTCTTTAAATGTACCGCATACTATGTTGTCAATAATTTCTTTTTCCAGTATAAAGCTGTCGTAGTTGTTTACACTTATGTTTTAACCCCCTATACATTTCAAATAAACCTATAAATTTCTTTTTTTCTATGATGTTCACGGTATGTCTTCACTCGAATGAAAGATGATGTTATGATAATTTTTATATTTCAAATTTCATAAATTGGTTAAGGTGCAAATATTGATAAAAGTAGGATTATTGATTAAAAACCAAAAATTGAAATATATTGTTATGCGTTCGTTAAATGAGTATAATATATCTTTTAGTGAAATTTCCTCATCAAAAGATATTCCCAGCGATATTAATGCTATTTTTATTGACGCTCAAAGCGATAATAATCTTCCCGTCGAATTACATGAGAAATTTAAAATAATACCCATAACAGATGATTTTACCGATCAAAGTTCATTGCTAAAAATCCTTCCTCTCATATTTAAAAAGAATTATTTTTATGAAACCATTATTGGAATAGATCCTGGCAAGAGATATGGTTTTATAGTTCTTGCGGATGGACGCATTCTTTTTTTAAAACAATTCCTTGAATTAGACCTTTTAATTAAGTCGTTACTCCAATTCATTGAAGGAATCCCAACAAAAACAATAACATTAAGAATTGGGAATGGTGGAGGGGAACATTTTAGAAATCTTTTTTCAAAATTGATGGAAATTTTGCCTAAAAAGTTTTGTAGGGAAATTAGTATCGAAATTGTTGATGAGTCTTCCTTAATAAATGTTGTAATGAATTTTGAGAATCATAATTTGCCGGACAATATATTGTCCGCATATATTATTGCTTTAAATAGAGGTAGAAAGTTAAAATGAATAATATATTTTATTGAATAATATAGTATAGAGGAACGTTTGTCATAATTATTATGATCCTATTCCTTCGTAAATTAAATCTCTCGATGTCATGATAAATAAGACAATATCGTTACGTTACTTTTTACGGTGAAGAAATTAATATATATCTCTTCTTAATCTTTTTTTGTGGTGGTAGAGGTGTCATTAGGTTCTGGTGCTAAAACTGCCACTTTAGGACAAATAGGAGGAGTTCCTGTCCTTATATTGAAGGAAGGCACTAGTAGAACTGCTGGTAAAGATGCTTTGAGAGCTAATATTATGGCTGCCAGAGCGGTAGCTGAGATACTAAAGACTTCTCTTGGTCCTAAGGGTATGGATAAGATGCTTGTTGATAGTTTTGGAGATATTACTATAACTAATGATGGAGCTACTATTCTCAAAGAAATGGATGTTCAGCATCCAGCTGCAAAAATGATGGTGGAAATATCAAAAGCACAAGATGATGAGGTTGGCGATGGAACAACAACAGCAGTAGTACTCGCAGGAGAACTACTAAAACAAGCAGAAGCTCTATTGGATAAGAATATACATCCAGCTGTGATAAACAATGGTTTCAAAAAAGCTGCTACCAAAGCGGAGGAAATTTTGAGAAAGATATCACTTCCAGTAGATATCAATGATGATGAAACTCTGAAAAAGGTTGCAATGACTTCAATTAGTGGTAAAGTAGTTAGTGTAGCGGCAGAGCATCTCGCAAACTTAGCTGTAAAAGCAGTTAAACAGATAATGGAGGAACGTGATGGGAAATATATTGCCGATATAGATCAAATCCAAATAATAAAAAGGAAGGGTGGAAGTATTCTGGATACTACTTTAGTTTATGGTGTTGTTTTGGATAAGGAGGTTGTTCATCCTGGGATGCCTAAGAGGGTGGAGAAAGCTAAAATCGCACTACTTGATTGTCCACTGGAAGTTGAAAAAACGGAGATAGATGCTGAAATAAGAATAACGGACCCAGAACAGATGAAAGCTTTCTTAGAAGAAGAAGAAAGAATTCTTAGGAAGATGGTTGATAAGATTAGGAGTGTTGGTGCTAATGTTGTTTTCTGTCAGAAGGGTATTGATGACGTTGCTCAGCACTTCCTAGCAAAATATGGTATTCTAGCAGCAAGAAGGATAAA